>Ga0209511_1000264_pt1 | contig 56555 bp, 46 predicted proteins | sample SSSSmetaG_FD_184141 | JGI IMG/M metagenome (GOLD analysis project Ga0209511, IMG submission 184141) | Glacier valley bacterial and archeal communities from Borup Fiord, Nunavut, Canada, to study Microbial Dark Matter (Phase II) - ​SSSS... | ecosystem: Environmental > Aquatic > Freshwater > Ice >... | reverse complement strand
GGCAGCGGCATGTCCGGCACATCCGATTTGGGCAGCAGCGTTGATACGACACGCCCGGTCGATCCGAGATCATAGATCAACGGTTCGAGAACTTTTCCCTGTATTTGTTTTGTTTCCATTGTGGTTATCTAACCCCCTAAACCTTTGCCAGCGCGTCGATCAGTGCGTCGATCTCAGCGCGCGTGTTCGTTTCGGTCACCGCGATGAGCATTTGCTTTTCGCGATCGGCATAGTCGCGGCTCAAATCGTAGCCACCGATGATCCCATACTGCTCAAGCAAGATCGGATTGATCTCGCTGACTGGCTTTGGGCACGTCACGACGAACTCGTGAAAATACGGCAGCTTCGTATTGACGCTGTAGCCCGGAATTTTCGCGATTTGGTCAGCGGCGTAATGCGCTTTTTGATAGCACAATTCAGCTATACGACGCAGCCCGTGCTTACCCATCACCGACATGTAGATCGCGGCAGCCAGCGCCATCAAGCCCTGATTGGTGCAAATATTGCTGGATGCTTTTTCGCGCCGAATGTCCTGTTCGCGTGGGCGCAGCGTCATAACATACGCTTTGCGACCGTCAGCGTCGATTGTTTCACCCACGATGCGCCCAGCGATCTTGCGCACGTACTCAGTTTTGGTCGCGAAAAAGCCGAGATACGGCCCGCCAAAGCTGAGCGGAATACCGAGTCCTTGCCCTTCGCCCACCACAATGTCCGCGCCCAATTCGCCCGGACTCTTGAACATGCCGAGCGCCATTGGCTCCACGACCACGCACAGGAGCGCGCCTGCCTCATGTACCTTGTGCGCCAACCCTTTGAAATCTTCGATCTGGCCGAGGAAGTTCGGGTACTGCACCACGAACATTGCGGTGTTTTCGTCTAGCATATCGATCAGGTCTTCCACCGACAAGCGCCCACTGCGATCGCCAATGAACTTGACGCCCGTACCCTGATGGTAAGTGCGCGTGACAGCGCGGTAATGCGGGTGAATATACGGACTGAGGATCACTTTGTTACGCCTGCTGCGCCCGACCGCGACGGCTACCGTGACCGCTTCGGCAAGGCTGGTCGCGCCGTCGTAATGGCTGGCATTGGCGGCGTCCATGCCGGTGAGCGCGCTGATCATGCTCTGATATTCAAAGACGGCTTGCAGCGTGCCCTGGCTCATTTCGGGCTGATAAGGCGTGTAGGCAGTATAGAATTCACCGCGCAGCAGCATATGATTGATCACGCTCGGTGAATAGTGATTGTATGCACCTGCGCCCAAAAACAGCGCGTGCGTATTGGCTGCCACGTTCGCATCGGCTAGCGCTTGCATCTCCCAGAGCACTTCCATTTCGCTCATTGGTTTGGGAAGATTCAGCGCCGGAAAACGATGCGCTTCCGGCACGGCGTCAAACAAATGATCGAGACTGTCAACGCCGATCGCGCCGAGCATGGCGGTTCGGTCAGCGTCCGTATGAGGTATGTAGGCCATAGGTTGTTAGCTCCTGGCTAATCGCGCGTGCTGCAATACGTGTCGTATGCTTCATTGCTCATGAGCTTGCTGGTTTCGCTGACATCGGTAGGCTTGATGCGGATGAACCAGCCTGTGTCATATGGATGGTTGTTGACCAGCTCAGGCGAGCCTTCAATCGCCTCGTTGATCGCAGTCACAGTGCCACCGATCGGCATACGCAAATCTGAGGCGGCCTTGACCGACTCGACGCTGCCAAAGGTCGCGCCCGCAGCGAACGTTGCGCCCACGGCGGGCAGTTCGACGTATACCACATCGCTCAGCGCGTGCTGTGCATAATCCGAGACGCCGATCACGGCTTCGTCATTTTCAAGACGTACCCATTCATCGCTTTGGGTATATTTCAAATCGGCGGGTGTGTTGTATTTAGTCATTGGAACGTTATCCTTTTTCAGCACCAGAAAAGTAAAAAGGCACGCAGCAAGAATGCCGTGTGCCTGTGTAACCAGGGTTGGCTTTGCGATCCACGAGTCCTTCGACCTGAGAGTTTCACCGCGCCTGTTATGTTGCCCATAGGCTGCGCGATTTGCCCCTTCGGTGCCCTCTCGACAGCTCATTTGCCGCCGAAAAAGTCTCTCCCCGTGACGCAATCAGTTACGTACAAAGTTAACGTAGGCGAATCAAAAAAGCAAATCCAAATTAGCGGCAGTGCGTGTCCGCTTCAAGGTCAACTTTTCGGCTTATAGGGCGGCTTATGCGCGATGATCAGCGTGTGGAAGGCGGTTTGCCAGGGCAGCCAGCGCCGCCCGATCGCGCCCATCTGCTCACCCAATGGCGACGACTCGTAATAGCTGCTGGCACGCCGGAACAGCGGACTCAAACCGTAAAATGTGTAACTGTGCCCGATCGGTTTGACCAGCGCGATCGCAAATCCGGCGCGCACTGAATGATCGGCCAATTCGCTATGCGTATAGGTGCGCTCGTAATAGCCAGCGCGCGGTGTACTGGTCGGCGCGATCCGTTGGCGCAGCGCATACAGATTCTCGACCCACTGCGGATGCGGCACTGTGATCACCAGCACTCCGCCCGGCGCAAGGATACGGTACGCTTCCGCCAGCGCTGCGCCGGGACCATGCTCAAAGTGTTCCACTACGCCGAACGACAAATAGCCGCCGAACGTATCCGATGGGTAAGGCAGCGCGTGAACATCGCCCAGATGCAGCGGCAGATCGGGCAGCCGTTCATGCGTGAAGTGGAGCGCTTCCGGCGCGTAATCCAGCCCGATCGCCGGATAGCCATGCTCGCGCAGATAATACACAACGTGGCCGGGGCCGCAGCCCGCCTCAAGGATCGGCTTATCGCGTGGCAAGTACGGCATATACGTATCCAGCACTTCGCGCGATCGTGGATAATCCAATGAGCGCAGTTCGCGATCGAACTCTGTGCCGATCCAGATGTCGCGCCAGGCTTGCCGCGTTTGCTGATAGACGGGCGTATCCAATGTCATACAGCAGCCTTATTCTTCGCCCTGATGGGTTGCCATTGGTGTGAGGCACGCCGCATCTTCGGCGAGCGCATCGGATAGCAAGCGTAGTGTGTGCAGTGCATCGTCCACCACGTCCGCGATCACGATCAGCCGATCGCCGGGTTCTACGCGCTTCCAGGCTTGCATGACGGCTTGCTGTTGTTCCGGCGCGTATTCATACGGCGCGTCCGGGCGCAGCGCACTTTGCAGCAGCTGCGGCACTTCATTTTCAGCGCGTCCCCGCCGATCCAATAAATCATGCAAGACATACTCATCCACGAACGGGAGTGTAGCCTTCGCCGTTGCCAGCAGATCGTTATCGCGCCGATCGCCGGGCAAGCCGATCACCATGACCGTTTTGCGATCGCCAAGCGCTTTGACGCCTTCGCCGAGCGCGCGCATAGCCGCCTCATTATGCCCGTAATCCAGGACGACTTGCACGCCGCTCATGTCCAGCACGTTGAAGCGACCGGGCATCATATCGGTGCTCGTCTTGAAAGTCGTCAGGGCGCGCGCGATCATGGCTGGATTCAAGCCAGACGCCCACGCCGCCGCCGTCGCTGCCAGCGCATTCAACACCTGAAAATGCACTTTGCCGTTGATCGTGAACTCCACCCGTTCCAGCTCCATCAGCTCCACGCGCGACTCACCGATCGCCAGGACGATCATGCCTTCTTCGATAAAGACGCCCCAACCGCCTTCGGCCAAATGCGCCTGCATGATATGATGCTGAGCGCTGCGCCCAAAATACACCACGCGCGCATCGGTGGCCGCCGCCATTTCTGCTACCAGCGGGTCTTCCGCATTGAGCACCACTGCGCCCGTCTTATGGACAGCTTCGACCACCACCTGCTTGACGCGCGCCAACTGCTCGACCGTTTCGATCCCGCTGATGCCCAGATGATCCGAACTGACATTGGTGATCAAGCCGACCGTACACGAATCAAAAGCCAACCCTTCGCGGATGATGCCACCGCGCGCCGTCTCCAATACCGCTATTTCCACGCGCGGATGCAGCAGCACGGCTTGCGCACTTTTCGGGCCGGAGCAATCACCCATGATGATGCGCTCTTTGTTGATGTAGGTGCCTTCGGTGCAGGTCATACCCACTACCCAACGCGCCGTCTCATACATGTGGCTGATCAAGCGCGTCACCGTTGTTTTGCCATTCGTACCCGTAATCGCGATGATCGGGATGCGCGAAGGCGCGTCACCGGGGTACAACATTTCCACGATCGGCACGCCCACATCACGCGGCTGACCGTTGGCGGGCGCTAAGTGCATCCGCAAGCCCGGCGCGGCGTTGACTTCCACGATCGCGCCGCCCTGTTCCGCAAGCGGACGCGTAATGTCGTGGCACAACACATCGATTCCGGCCACATCCAGCGCAAGAATTTGCGCGGCAAGTTCGGCTAACTGCGCATTGCTCGGATGCACTTCGTCGGTCACATCGGTAGACGTGCCGCCAGTCGATAAGTTGCAATTATTGCGCAGTTTCACCGTTTGGCCGACGCTCGGAATCGACATCAGCGTGAGTCCCTGCTGACTCAGCACCAGACTCACCGCATCATCCAGTTTGATCCGCGTCAAGGTGCTGCTGTGCCCCGGACGGCGGCGCGGGTCTTGATTGACTTCTTCGACCAACTGAATGACCGTGCGCAGCCCATCTCCCACTACGAGCGCCGGATCGCGACGGGCGGCAGCCACCATCTTGCCATTCACCACCAACAGCCGATAATCAGCGCCTTCGATGTACTTTTCGATCAACACATCACCACCGTAGGCGTCTGCAATGGCGTATGCCGCGCGAATGTCTGCCTCACTATTCAAATTGACGCTGACGCCTTTCCCCTGATTACCCGCTTCCGGCTTGAGCACCACAGGCAGCCCAATATCCTGCGCAGTGATCCAGGCGTCGTCCGCTGTTTTGACCGTGCGACCGTCCGGCACGGGTACGCCCACCGCGCGCAGCATTCGGTTGGTGAGCGGCTTTTCCTGGCACAACTCAACCGCGATCGCGCTGGTCACCGACGTTTCGGAAGCCAGAATGCGCTTTTGATACATGCCGTAGCCCAATTGAACCAGGCTGCCCGTCTCATTGATGCGCCGTACTGGAATTTTGCGGCGGCGCGCAGCATCGACAATAGCCGCCGTGCTCGGCCCCAACCGATAATCGTCCGCCAACACTAATAAACGCTCGATCTCGGCATCGATGTTGAACGGTTCATCGTGCATGGCTGCTAAGGTCAAGCGCAAGGCCGTTTCAAAAGCCGCGCGCGCCGGTGTTTCCTCTTTATAGGCGATCACCACGTTGTACACGCCGCGCTCACCGATCCCACGCGCACGCCCAAAGCCGACGTTGAAGCCCATCATGGTTTGCAGTTCAAGCGTGATGTGCTCGCTGATATGCGCCAGGTACGTACCGCGTTGCAAGCGTTCGATGAACCCGCCCGGACGCCCAACGCTGCATTCGTGCTTCTGTAAACCGGGCAGCCAACTTGTGATCCGCTCCACAAAGCCGGGGAAGCTGTTGCTCGGCTGTTCTTCGTAGGGGCCAATGTCCATCACGATTTGCAGGACGGGCATATACGCGTACAGGTTTGGTCCACGCAAAACGCGCAAGGTGCGGACGGTAACGCCGTGAGTGTCCATGATAACGAATCTCGCTAAAATTAAAGTTGTAACGGCTAGAATTCCAGCAAAGCATACAATATTGCGCCAGATGTGGCAAGCGCCCCTGTGCAAGCTGAACAATCCGGCGACTCATGATTTTCTATCCAACGCTTAACTTACAACGTTTGGTCACGTCCCATTCTGAGGGTATGATTAGGCGCTGTTTGTGGCTGGCCTTGATTGCTGGCACGATCAGCTAACATCAAATTCTAAACGCGCCCTGCCATCAGGTCGGGACATTAACGTCAGGCAAGGAGATTAATGATATGAGTTCCCTTCGCGGTCGCACGCGTGATAGCAGTTGGCAGTGGCTTGTGATCGGCGTCATTCTGGGGTTAGGTTGTTCCAGCGTGGCTTGTTTGGGGGGCATGGCGCTCCAATTGATTGCGTTGAAAGTGCCGGGCATCGCGGTAGCCGAAGCGCCCACGCCAACCGTTGGGCCGACCGCTACGCCGCTCACCATCATCATCACCACCACGCCGCTTCCCACCAGTGTACCGGCCACGCTCGCTCCACTCACAAATAGCACGATGGCTGCAACGGCAGCCAGCACGCCCGCCGCCACCAATTACGTGATCAATGCAACCAGTGCCGTAGCGGTCGCAGCAAACGGTACTATGGCAGCGACCGCCGCCGCGACTCAAAACGTGCCGCCAACTGCCGTTCCCGCCGATCCGCTGTCCAGTGGCACATCAGGCGGCGCGCTTAACCCACCCGGTGCAACGGCCAATGCAGCATCGGGCGGTTCGTCGCTGACTGAACTCACGCGCACCGAATTAATCGCAATCAAGGCAATCAGCGGCTTCCAAATGGGCACCACTCAAACCGAAGCAAGCAGCGCGGTTGATGATTGTGTGAACCGTGACAAAGGTAAATGCGCGATTGGCGATGCGTCGGACAGCATCAATAATCAGCCAAGCATCAACATCGACGCTTTTCAGATTGAAAAATACGAAGTCAGCTACGATCAATATCTGACTTATCTGAACTCGCTTACGGATTCGTACAAGACTGCCTGCGATGCAACCGCGTGTCTGGCGTTGCAGGACAACGGCAACTACAAAGGCAGCTATATCAAGCTGGACGGCGCGGTTTACAAGCTGACCAGTCCATTGGAAAGCACGCATCCGGTAGCGTTCGTAACGTGGTACGGTGCAGATGCTTATTGCAAAGCGATCGGTCGTCGCTTGCCGACTGAAGCCGAATGGGAACGCGCTGCCCGCTCAACCGATCGTCGGATTTATCCGTGGAGCAGCGCCTGGGATGGTACCAAAGCCAATACCAGCCGTCCCTCACAAGGCGGATCCCTGCCGGTAGATAGCTACGCGAACGGTGCCAGTGAAGAAGGCGTCGTGAACCTGGCGGGCAACGTCGCGGAATGGGTGAGCGATTGGTACGACCCTAACTTTTTCAAGAACAGTCGGACGTTCACCAACCCCAAAGGACCGGCAAAGGGCACGCAAAAAGTGGTACGCGGCGGTTCCTGGGATGAGATTCCGTTCTTCGCGCGCGCAGTTCAGCGTCAATCGCATGAGCCGGGATTGCCCACCGCGTCGATTGGCTTTCGCTGCGCTGCGGATGGGACTGCGAACAGCGGTGGTACCAGCAATGGCGGCACTACGGGCGGCGCGCCACCTGCCGCCAAAGCTACGCTAGCACCCTGACTTTGACCCCTCCCTAAATCCCTCCCCGATTACAGGGCGGGACTTTCATATAGCGTTTGACTCCCTTGCCCTGTAATCGGGGAAAGGGTTGGGGTTAGGGGTCAAACTGATTTGCATCAGCCTCTGGATTGTCCTATAGTTGTAGGTAGCGTTTGACTCGGCAGTGTCAGCCTATTCCGGAGTTCACAATGACGGTCACAACCGAATTGATGTGCGATGGTCGCGTCGTCTATATCCGCTACACTGATCCTTTTCTCGCAAAGGATGGGGTTGATACGGCAAAGTGGGTTCTTACTACAGTCTATTCGCAAACAACACGTCTTGTTCACAACATTTCGGATTACACGGCAGTTACGCAGATTGCGCTTAGTTCGTTAGACGATGCGCTCAAGGTGCTGCGCGTCGTTAATCCGCAGGCAGGTGTCACCGTTTTTGTGACCAGTGGTATGATCGCCAACGCGATGGCGAGCACGATCGCAGAAATTGCTAACAAACGGTGCATTCATCTTTGTCACACTTTAGATGAGGCATGGGCGATCATTGATATAGCGCTTGCACAGGAAGACGCCGCCAATCGCACCAAGAGCGCTGCCGATGAATAAGAGGTTATCATGCCTGCTGAATTGACGGCTTTGTTGATTGTTGATACTCAAATGGCGTTTTTTCAAGCGCCCAAACCCTTGTATCAAGCGGATCGACTCATCGAGAACATAGGCAATCTGATCTCGCGCGCCAAAGACGCACATATTCCAGTGATTTATGTTCAGCACAACGGCAGTGGCGATCTCGAATGGATGAATAGCACGCCTCTGAAGGACATTCACCCACAAATCGCGCCGAGTAGTAACGATTTGGTGATTCAGAAGCGGCAGCCAGATATTTTTGCAGAGCCAACACTTCAACGTGAATTAGAAGCCAGAGGGATCAAAAACCTGATTATCACGGGCTGTCAGACTGAGTATTGCATCAACAATAGCTGCCGCAGCGGTGCAGTGCTTGGCTATGGGATTACATTAGTCCGCGATGCTCATGCAACATTCGACACGGACACGCTGACCGCTCAACAAATTGTGGAGCAATATTCAGACGCTCTCAGTCAGCTAGTGAATGTCAGGCTCACGCACGAGATAGACTTTTAATGCCTGACAAACTGTTCGACGAGAAAATCCTGCGCAAGCTCGAACAGCTTACGCTGATCGCCAGCCGTGTACGCGCCGGTGTGATCAAGGGTGAGCGCCGCTCGACCCGACGCGGCACCAGCATCGAGTTTGCCGATTATCGCGATTACACGCGCGGCGACGATTTGAGGCGCATCGATTGGAACGTGTTTGCGCGCCTGGAGCGACCGTTTATCAAGCTGCTTGAGGAAGAAGAAGACCTAGCCGTTCACGTTCTGCTGGACGCTTCAACCAGCATGGATTGGCCGCACGGCGATACGCTGGCCGATAACAAATTCACGTTTGCGCGGCGGGTGGTGGCGGGGTTAGCGCATATCTCGCTCGGCAGCGGCGATCGGCTGACGGTGAACGCTTTACGCGGTGGCATCAGCATCGGCGCAACCTGGGGACCCTATCGTGGACGTGGCCGTACGCTCGATCTGATCAGATTTTTGAGCGGCGTGCAAGCCAGCGGCAGCACTGATCTCAATGCGGCACTGCGTGATTACGCAGTACGCACGTCACGGGCGGGGCTGTGCCTGATCGTATCCGATCTGCTGTCGCCAGGGGGCTATCAGGACGGTTTGGCGGCGTTGCAAGGGCGCGGTCACGAGATCGCGCTGATTCATGTGCTGTCACCGGATGAAGTTAATCCGCCCATGGCTGGCGATTTGCGCTTAGTCGATTCGGAAACGGGCGTGGCGCAAGATGTGACGGTGGACGGCGCATTGCGTGATCAGTACGTGCGGCGGTTGTTGGCGTGGCGTGAGGAAATCAGCACTTACGCGGCGCGGCGCGGCATTCATTATGCAACGGTCGAGACGAGCACGCCGTGGGAAGCCTTGATCCTCTATGAGCTGCGCCGCATGGGATTGGTACACTAGCGGCTGTATCTGTAATATTGTATTAGCCCGTTAGTCCATTAGTCCATAAAATGCGGTGGCAGTGCCGCCCATGATCAACGCCTGTGCCGATGTTGAAAGCGGCTGAATATAATCTTGCACGATCGATACGACTTGATCATAGCTGCCAGCGAGCGTGCAGACAGGCCAATCTGAGCCGAACATGAGTCGATCGGGCGTAAAGCAGTCGAACACGACCTCTAAATAAGGACGAAAATCGGCTAACTGTTGGTGTTCCGCATCGGCTTCGGTGACCATGCCGGATACTTTGCAAGACACATTACTTGCTTGTGCCAATTCGCGCATATCGGCTTCCCACGGCGCAAGTACACGATCTTTGATCAGCGGCTTGCCAATGTGATCGATCACGAACTTCTGATCGGGCAGGCGATTTACGATCTCGATTGCGGCGGGCAACTGTTTGGGCACTACGAGCAGATCATAGGTCAAATTAAAATTGTGCAGCATGGCTAACCCGCGCAAAAACTCCGGGCGCAGCATAAAGCGATCGTCGGTTTCATCCTGTACCACGTGGCGAATTCCTTTGAACTTCGCATGTTTGGTATAGCGTTCAAGCTGTGTAGCAATGTCGGGCGCTTGCAGATCGAGCCAGCCCACGACGCCCTTGATCGACCGGTGCGCGTTCGCTAATGTGAGCAGCCAATCGATTTCGCTTCGATCCTGGCGGGCTTGCACGAGTACGCTTCCATTGAATTGATGATGCGCAAGCAGCGGCTCTAAATGTTCGGGCAAAAAGTCGTGTTTGAGCGTGGGGATCGCGTCGCTGATCCACGGATATTGTGAAGGATCGTACTGCCAGAAGTGCTGGTGTGCGTCAATACGCATGGTTAAATCGCCTCTTGTATGGAGGTGACGGGGGTGACGCCTTTTTTCAAGAAAATATTGCCATACTTAGCCGTTTCGCCCGTCATGACCACTGCAAACGCTTCATGCGCGCGCTCGTAAAAAGCGAAACGCTCCAACCGAGCAATGGCGGGCGTTTGCGGCCAATGCCGATCGATAGCAGCGCGATATTTTGTCTCCACCTGTCCATCGAGCGTATCGTTAGTGACGGCTGCCATCATCACCAATGGGCTATCCACATAGCTGTCAAGGGCGAACAATGGCAGGATCGCATCGAGCAAATCGGCAATGCGCAGACCATCGGCGCGTATCACTCGCTTTCCAACCGACTCGCCAGGAAAATGCGCATCGGCCAGCACAATTTCATCGCCATGCCCCATGCGGTACAGCGCGCTCAACAATTCAGGACTGATCAGGGGCGAAATTCCAATGAGCATTATATTTTCGCTTTCAGGTATGGCAATTTTGGTGCTGTGATCGATATCAAAAACCCCTCGCCTTTCGGCGAGGGGTTGAGGGCTAACCGTTATTGATACAAGTCCGCGACGATGGTTGGATCATCAATGTTGGTCTTGTCATACCAATAGAAACCGGTATCGATCGTTTTCGGAATTGCAACGCCGTTCAACGCTTTAACCGCCGCTTCGACCGCTTTATAGCCGATGCCGACCGGATTTTGCGTGATAGCGCCTGCTTCAACACCGCTGCGGATGGCGTCGAGCTGCTGCTTGCCAGAGTCGTAACCCATGATCACGATCTTGCCTTGCATATTCAGTTCAGTCACGCCGTTGATGACGCCGATTACTGAACCTTCGTTAGCGCCAAAGATACCCTTGAGGTTCGGATGTGCCTGAATTATCGCTTTGGTGATGTCCGTCGATTTCAGTTGATCGCCCGCGCCGTACTGAATATCGACGATCTTGATATTCGGGTACTTAGCTTTCATCTCAGCGACAAATCCATCACGGCGACTAACGCCGGTCTGGCTGGTCTGGTCATGAACGACCAATGCAACTTCGCCCGAACCACCGATCATGGCTGCCATTTTGTCGGCAAGCACTCCGGCTGCTTTGGTGTTGTCGGTTGCCGCAGTAGTCGCCACAATGTCACTATCTACGCCAGAGTCGAAGCCGATCACTGGAATATGAGCAGCTTGTGCTTGTTGCAACAGCGGAATAGCCGCTTTGGTATCGAGCGCCGCAAAGCCGATCGCGGCGGGATTCTTGGCAAGCGCAGTGGTCAACATTTCGATCTGCTTGTCAACCATCGCTTCAGTCTCTGGGCCTTCAAAGGTAATGGCGACGCCGCAATCTTGAGCAGCCTGGTAAGCGCCCTTCTTCACGGCTTGCCAGAATTGATGTTGAAAGCCTTTTGAGATCATTGGGATGAAGTAGTTTTTAGGCGCGTTGAGAGCTGCGATAGCAGGTGTGCAGTACGGCTGATCGGCAGCAGCCATGGTTGCGGCCATCGTACCACCCATCGTGGCGCTCATGGTCGCTGCTGCTGATGAATGCGAATGGACGGTGCCTGTGCCGGAGATCAACAGCATGGCGGCGAGCGATGTGCTCAATAAGGCGGCAAATTGTTTTTTGGAGTTCACGGATAAATTCCTTTGTCAGCTTCATACATTAGGCGAAAAATCATCAGGTTTTACTTACGACGGATCACAAGCTGCACATGTTGTAGTGTGCTAAGCCTTTAGCATCACCCCCTTTTATGTTTGTTTAGCGCACCGCGCGCCGTCGGGCAATATCCAGATAAACGGCTAAAATTACAATCACACCCGTAACGACCGTTTGCCATTCTTGCGGCACGGAAAGAATACGCAAGCCGTTGGTCAGCACACTTAACACGAACGCGCCAATGATCGTCCCGATGATAGTGCCCTCTCCGCCTGCCAACGACGTACCGCCGATTACCACCGCAGCGATCGCGTCCAGTTCGTAGCCTTGACCGAGCGCTGGCTGTGCGGAGTTCAAACGCGCTGCGAGCACGACGCCACCTAATCCGGCAAACAACCCACACAGCGTGTAAATGCCGATTTTCCAGGCATCGACATTGACCCCGGATAGACGAGTGGCTTCTTCGTTACTGCCTAGCGCAAAGGTATAACGCCCCAAAATGGTGCGCGTCAAGATGAAGCTGGCGACTATAGCCGCCGCGAACAAGACCAGCACGGCGTTTGGAATATTGACGTTGGGAAGCACCGCGCCCACTACCGATCCCATTGCGAACGTGCGAAAAATGGGCGTGTCGGTGAAATAGATTGGATGCAAATCCGAAAAGATCAACGACAACCCTTTGGCTACATACAACACGCCCAACGTAGCAATGAACGGTGGCACTTTTAACTTGGCGATCACGATCCCATTGACGAGTCCCGCCAGCGCGCCGCTTGCCAGCCCACCCAACACGCCGATGAGCAGCGGCCAATGCCAATTGGTGATAAACACGCCTGTCATAACCGCCGAAAACGTCATGACCGTACCAATCGACAAATCGATGCCACCCGTAATAATCACGAAAGTAACGCCCAATGCCAGAATGCCGTTGATCGTGGTTGCCAGCAAAATACCGACAGCGTTTTGCTGAGTGGCAAAGTTCGGTGAAGCCAGCGAAAACACGATGATCAGAATAATCAAGCCCGCGAATGCTAACAGCCGCTGAGTCGAGTCCGAACTCACCAGCGAGCGCAATAATGGAGGTCTGGAGGTCGCTTCAACTTGCATAATGGATAGGTACTCATCTTAATAACTTAAAGGATGTTTAGTTGGTAGACGCCCAATAGGATGTCTCTAGGGTCGGACTTTACTTGTTAGCTCAGACGGCAGCCGTATCAGTATCGGTGGCGACCAAGGCACTGCGCTGCGTAGCATATTTCATAATCTTCTCTTGTGTCGCTTCAGTGCTGGTGAGTTCGCCCGTGATGCGACCTTCGCACATGACGATGATACGGTGGCTCATGCGCAGCACTTCCGGCAGCTCCGATGAGATCATGATGATCGCTTTGCCCTGCGCTGCTAAATCGTTGAGCAGTTTATAAATTTCGCTTTTTGCGCCAACATCGATCCCACGGGTGGGTTCATCGAAGATCAAAATGTCGGTATCCGCCGTCAGCCATTTGCCGATCACTATTTTTTGTTGATTGCCACCTGACAGATTTTTGGCTTTGCGCTGTAAATTGGGCGTTTTGATGGATAATTTATCGACATAAGTTTGGGCCGTGGTACGTGTCTGATTGGTTTTGACCCAACCGAGCGGTCCTAAAAATCTCAAGTAGGTTGCCAGCACCATGTTGGTTTCAACGTCCATGCCGATCGCTAATCCGTAGCGCTTGCGATCTTCGGATAGATAGGCGATCCCTTGTTTCACTGCATCGCTAGGGCTGCCAATCTGAACTTGCTTGCCCTTCACATAAATCTCGCCTGAGTCGATCCGGTCAGCGCCGAAAATAGCACGCGCGACTTCTGTACGGCCTGCCCCGACTAAGCCCGAAAAGCCAAGAATTTCGCCCTTTCGCAGCACAAAACTCACATCTTTGATCGTTTGGCCGCGCTTAAGATGCCGAACTTCGAGCGCAATTTGTTCGCTTGGATGTTCTGGCAGCTCAGGAGTCGCCTCGAAAATGGTGCGCCCGACCATCATACTGATAATTTGATCGAGCGTGACGTCCGCCGTGTTCACGGTATCGACAAAATGGCCGTCGCGCATGACGGTGATGCGGTTGGAAATTTGTTTGAGTTCCTCCAGACGGTGGCTGATATGCACAATGCCGACGCCCTGCTCACGCAGACGGCGAATGACATTGAACAGATCATTAATCTCGGTATCAGTCAGGGCGGCGGTCGGCTCATCCATAATCAGGACGCGCGCATTGTAGGACAGCGCTTTGGCGATCTCGACCATTTGTTGTTTGGCAATGGTCAAGCCCGCAACTTTGGCTCGTGGATCAAGCTTCAAATGCAGCGTGTCCAACAATCGGCGCGCGTTCTCGTTGATCAGTTGTTCATCCAGCATGAAGCCAAATGCGGCGCGCGGCTCACGTCCGATGAAGATATTTTGGGCGATCGTCAAATGACCCATCAAATTAAGCTCTTGATGGATCATGCTGATACCGTTTAATTGAGCAGCGCGTGGGCTGTTGATTTCGACTTCTTTACCTTGTACAACGATGCTGCCCGCATCTTTGGGATAGACACCTGCCAACACCTTCATCATCGTCGATTTGCCCGCGCCGTTTTCGCCAACCAGCGCATGAACTTCGCCTGCACGCAATTCAAAGTGGCACTGGGTTAAAGCATGGACGCCCGGAAACGTCTTTTCAATGCCGGACATGGCGACTAAAATTTCATTCATAAATAAATGGTTTCATCTCGTTTGGAATTGTATAACGCTACTATCCGGCGGCCTTCGTGCTCACCGATTTCAAGCGCTATTTGCTTGGCTTCATTCAAATCATCTCGACTGGTGGTAACATCTAAATAGAAATATTCCGTTTGCGGGTTTATCCAGGTACCAAACCAACAATCTGCTTCTCTTAGAAAAAGTTCGTTAGCCAAAATAAAGTTTTTTAACTCATTTACCAAATCTACCTGTGGCGGCAGGATAGCAGTTTTACTCGGATACTTTGGGAAGCCCCAGGCATCGACCGCCGGTAAGAACTGGTAGGTTTCCAGCTTAGAAACAGTAACGCCCTTTTCCAAAGTTGCAATTGCAACTTCCAGCACATATTTCTCAAAGTAGTAACGCGCTAATTGCGATTGAAGGAGCATATCGATAATGTTTCGCCTTTTACCCTGGCTCAACAATAGAATGTATCCGAAATGTTTATGTAACACAAGCGAATTATAATTATAGAATCGTGAAAGGCAACACCAAGTCAACAAGCAAAGGATCACTCGTGGAGTATCAAATTGTTCAGGCGGTCGAACTGCCAAAGCGTCCGCTGCCGATCGTCAGCATTGGCGTGGGCGGTATCGTTGAAACGTCACATTATCCGGCTTATCGAAAAGCAGGCTTTCAGGTAGCCGGATTGTATGACGCTCATCCAGAGCGGGCAGCAGCAATGGCCGCAAAATTCAATGTACCGACTGTCTATGCATCATTAGCGGACGCAGCACAGCAAGCCCCTGCTGACACCGTGTTCGATGTGGCCGTGCCTGCATCCGCTATCCTGGATATTTTGCGCCAACTGCCCGATGAACGCGCCGTGTTGATTCAAAAGCCGATGGGTGAAACGCTGGCCGAAGCGCGCCAGATTCGCGATTTGTGCCATGCCAAAAAGCTGACCGCCGCTGTCAACTTCCAGTTACGCTTTGCACCGTCGGTGATCGCCGCGCGCAGCTTGATCCTGCAAGGCGCGATTGGTGAGGTGCATGATATGGAAGTGCGTGTCACCGTGTATACGCCCTGGGAGTTATGGTCATTCCTGATCGGCATTTCGCGCATGGAGATTTTGTATCACAGCATTCACTACCTGGATTTAATCCGCTCATTTTTGGGTGAACCGCACGGCGTGTATGCAAAAACTGTGAAGAATCCAAAGCAACCGCAGCTTGCCAGCACGCGCTCAACGATCATCCTGGATTATGGGGATACACTGCGTGCTAACGTGGAAACCAATCATGGCCACGAATTCGGGCGTAAGCATCAGGAAAGTTATGTCAAGTGGGAAGGCACGCGCGGCGCGATCAGGGCACAGCTCGGCGTCAACCTGAATTACCCGGACGGTGAGCCGGATGTGTTTGAATACTGCATACTGGAATCAGGGACTCCGCCGCGCTGGCAACCGATCGCCATTGCGGGCACCTGGTTTCCAGATGCGTTCATCGGCACCATGGCAAGTCTCATGCGTTATCAGGAAGGCAGCACGCCGGACTTGCCAACTTCCGTAAACGACGCATACCGCACGATGGCACTGGTCGAGGCAGCCTACGAATCAAGTGCGCATGGTGCAACGCCTATCCCTGACTGAACAGCGATGCACCATCATTCGGGTAACTTGGTATGTTCTTCTTCGGGATGGTGAAAAATCGCGCTCGAAAGATGCGAACTATGGTAACTTTCGGGCGTGACGCCATTCCAGAACATAGCATATTTCTCATTCAGGCACAGCCCAAAATGCAGCTTCTCGAAAAACTCCGGCGTGGAGGTAACCACCAGAATTTGCCGAATGTTCAAACGGCGAGCGTCCTCGATGCAGGCGTTGACGAGCTGCGTACCGTAGTCATGGCCGCGCGCATCGGCACGAACGGTCAACGATCGCACTTCAGCAATTTTGGGACTGTACACTTCAAGACAGCAGCAGCCAACGATCTCGCCATTATCGTCAATGACGTAAAAGCTGTTCAATAATTCAACGATGTCTTCGCCTTTGCGGGGAAGCAGTTTGTCGCTATTAGCATCGATCAATGATTTGATGTTGTCCACATCTTCAAGGATGGCTTTCCGTAACATCGCCCTTTAGTTTGCTCCATAGATTAAGGCGTGCATAGGCCATAAGTGTATCGCAAATATGCTGCAAGCGGATTGGCCGTTGGGCTGTTCAACGGTTTAGTGATCCTTGGCTGAAATAGCCTCGCTTCTACTACTCAACTGTGACGCTTTTCGCCAGGTTGCGCGGCTGATCGACATCGCAGCCACGCCGCACCGCAATGTAGTAAGCGAGCAGTTGTAACGGAATCACCGTGATCAGCGGTGACAGCAGCGGCGGCACATCCGGCACATGCAGAACGTAATCAGCTTTGCTGTCGATCAGAATGTCGTTTTGGCTGGCAACCGCGATCACCAGTCCGCCGCGCGCTTTTGCTTGTTCGATCTGGCTGATCATTTTATCGTAAACGCTGTCACGTATAGCGATCGCCAGTACGGGCATATTTTCGTCGATCAGCGCAATCGGGCCGTGCTTCATCTCGCCCGCCGGATATCCCTCTGCGTGAATGTAGCTGATCTCTTTGAGCTTGAGCGCGCCTTCCAGAGCAATCGGGTAATTGATCCCACGCCCCAAAAATAAAAAGTCGGTGTACTGATACAACTTATCGGCCAGCAAGCGCACTTCTTCGGCAAAGTCGAGCACCTGCCCGACGAGATCAGGCAGCCGTGCAATATCGCGCGTGTGCTGGCGCAGTTGATCATCGCTCAGCGTGCCGCGCAGTTGACCCAGATATAGCGCCAATAAATATTGATCCATGATGCTGGTCGTGAACGCTTTAGTCGAGGCGACGCCAATTTCGGGGCCAGCTTGCATCGCGATATAGCCATCGGATAGGCGCATCGCCTGACTCCCGATCGCGTTAACGATGCTCCACAGCCGCGCCCCTTTATCGCGCGCTTCTTCCATCGCCGCCAGCGTATCGACCGTTTCGCCGCTTTGCGTGATCGCCAACACAGCGCAGTGCTCATTCAAAATCGGATCGCGATAACGGTATTCGCTGCCATAATCGACTTCAACGGGCAGCCGCGCCAACGCCTCAATCATGAACTTGCCGACCAGACCTGAATAAGCGCTGGTGCCACAGGCTACGATGACCAGCCGTTGCAAATCGCGCGCAGCTTCAGCCGTCAACGGCAAATCAGCAAGCTGAACGTGACCTGTCTCAAAATCGACCCGATCACGAATCGTATCAGTCAGGGCGCGCGCTTGCTCGAAGATTTCCTTTTGCATGAAGTGCTTGTATTCGCCACGTTCGGCGCTCACCGCATCCCAGGTGATAGGGTGAATAGTCGGCGTGATCGGCGTCCCGTCAAATGCGCAAATCGTGACGCCTGCCGCGTTGATGGTTGCCAACTGCCGCGACTCCAGAAAGATCAAGCGGCGCGTGTGTTCCAATATGGCCGGAATGTCTGACGAGATGAACATTTCACCGTCGCCTATGCCGATCGTGATACCGCCTGCGTTGCCGATACGCACCGCTACCAATTGATCCGGCTGACGTGTGCTGAGTACGGCGATCGCGTGTGCGCCATGCAGCCGTTGACACGCGAGTAAAGTAGCCGTGCTCAAATCGCGACCCGTCTTAGCGATCTGTGCGATCAGGTGAACGATCACTTCGGTATCGGTGTCCGATTGAAATGTGACGCCGCGCCCACGCAGTTCTTCGCGTAATTCCAGGTAGTTTTCGACAATGCCGTTGTGAACCACCACGAAATCGCCGTCCATGCTGATATGCGGATGGGCGTTGCGCTCGCTCGGCTTGCCATGCGTTGCCCATCGCGTGTGGCCGATCCCGATATGGCCGGAGACTGGCTGCGCCGCGAGCACACGCTCCAAATTTTCGAGCTTGCCCACATCACGCCGAATGGCAATTGCGCCGTCCGCATCGATCACGGCAATACCCGCCGAGTCGTAACCGCGATATTCCAGCCGTTTGAGGCCACTGAAAATGATCGGCGTCGCGTCGCGTGTTCCGATGTAACCCACAATTCCGCACATGAGCGCTCTCCTGAAACGTGAAACGGCTGAGCACGTAATTCTAGCGTGGCTGAACGGCTTGCACAATTATTAGCAGTAATCGGATCAAGGGGTTTTAAGCCCCGCACCTTTGGGAGCGAGGTTGGGGTGAGGGCTTGCCGAGGCATCGATCGCACCGAACAGCGGCGGCAGATCGCGTAAGGCGTAGGCCAGCCGCGTACCGTGCCAGGAGAGCAGCGTGCCGTCTATGCGGTAAATCGCTTTGTTTTTGGCAGCTGGAATATCCCAAGTCGCGATCTCGGCAGCGTCCGCCTCGCTGAAAGCATAAGGCTCGTCGGGCAGCACCACCATTTCGGGCTGTGCCGCGATGATCTCCTCGACCGTGACCCGTGGATAGCGTACATCGCGCGCGGCCATGCGTGGATCGTCGGCAGCGAATGGTTCAGCCTGACCAAGATCAGCCGCCAACGGATAGCGCCGATCGCGATCAGCGAATACATTGGTCGCGCCGCATACGCGCAGCACATCGTGAATGTACGTGTCACGATTGATCGTCATCCACGGCTCACGCCAGATCGGGACAAACACACTTTTCGGGATCGCGTCGGACACCACGCCGAGCGTCCACTCGTAGGTAATCTCAATCAGGCGCACGCGTGGCACCATGATCGGCTCCTCGAACACGTCCATAATCGTCCACAACAGATCGAGCGCCTCGCGGATCGTGTTCGGCTGCGTAATCCACGTTGCGACTCCGGCGGCTTGCAATGCAAGAGCATCTTCAGCGCGATTTTCTTCACTGTTCATCAGCACCAGATCGGGCTTCAAAGCAACGATACGCGCGATGTCCGGGTTTTTCGTGCCGCCCATCTTAGGCAAGCGCGCCACCTTGTCCGCTGGATATTTGCAATAATCCGTGATACCTACCACGCGCTCGCCCAAATTCAGATCGAACAGCGTTTCGGTAAGGCTCGGCACCAGGGATACCACGCGGCGCGGCACATAATCGACCGGCTTTTCCATGCGATATTCATATTCAGACATTGGCGCGTCTCTCCACTCTTTTGCTGCTGCTCTTTTGCTACCGTTTAATCCGGCTCGATCACCTGATCGCGTTCGGGGCCAACGCCGATCGACGTGATCGGCACGCCGCAAAGCTGCTCAATGCGCGTCAGATAAGCGCGCGCGTTGGCAGGCAGCCCGCTAAACCGATGTACATCTGTGATCGTTTCTGACCAGCCCGGCAGCGTCTCGTAAATGGGTTCGGCGCACGCCAACAATTCCAGATCATGCGGCAGTCTGTTAACGGTTTCGCCGTTGATCGTGTAAGCCGTCGCGATTTTGAGTTCATCGAAACCACTCAGCACATCCAGCTTGTTGATCACCAATTCGGTCAGGCCGTTGATGCGTACCGCGTAGCGCAAAATCACCATATCGAGCCACCCGCAGCGGCGCGGGCGTCCGGTGGTTGTGCCGAACTCGTCCCATGGATTTTCACCCGTACCGCGCAAACGATCGCCCAATGCATCGTTGAGTTCAGTCGGGAAGGGGCCGCTGCCTACGCGCGTGCTGAACGCCTTGGCAACGCCGATCACCCGATCGACGTAACGCGGTCCGAAGCCGAGTCCGGTCAACGCGCCGCCAACGGTGGGTGCAGAGCTGGTGACGAACGGATACATGCCGTGATCGATGTCGAGCAGTGTGCCCTGCGCCCCTTCGCACAACACGCGCCAGCCCGCTTCCAGCGCATCCTGAACGATCGCCACGCCGTCGCGAACGTAGGGCGCTAAGCGTCGTGCCGCCTCGACGTATTCCGCTGTTTTTTCGCGCGCATTGTCGATCGGCGGCTGATTGTAGAGCGCGGTCAACGTTCGGCTGCCGTCGGCAATCGCACGCTCAATCTGATCGCCAAAGTGTTCGGCGTCCAACATTGAGCCAGCGCGAATGCCTGTCCGCGCCATTTTGCTGGCATAGGCGGGGCCAATGCCCCGGTTCGTCGTGCCGATCGCATCCTTGCCGAGCGCGCGTTCGCCTGCACTGTCCAACGCGATGTGCGCGGGTGTGATGATATGCGCGCGCGGATCGATCGCCAGGCGCTCCGGCGTGACATGAATACCGCCCTTTTCGAGATCATCCAGTTCGCGCAGTACCGTTAGCGGATTAACGACAGTGCCTGCGCCTAACACGCACAGCGCGTCCTCGTGCAAAATACCGGACGGGATCAAGTGCAGCTTGAAGGTATTATCACCGACGCGCACGGTATGCCCGGCATTATCGCCACCCGCATAGCGCGCGACCACATCGGCACGCGCGGCGAGTCGATCGGCTACGCGGCCTTTGCCTTCATCGCCCCATTGAGCGCCGATTAAAATAGTTGCGGGCATTATTTGCTACTTTCTGATAATTCTTGTGTCAAAATTACTGCGCTGCATTGACCCACGCCGCGCCCAAGGTCACCGCGATCTGGCGAGCGCCCCACGATTCGACCGCGCCGTCACTGCCAAACGCGAGCGCTGAGTCCGCGCCAAGGCCGAGTCCGAACAAGGCGGGTTGATCCACCAGAAAGCCGCGCATTCGCTCTGCATCGCGCAGTGCCTGATAGCCTGGCAAGATGATCGATTTTTCCAACCAGCCAAAGCCATCGCGCAGCGCGCCGCCTGCCACAAACTTCTGGCCGAGCACTGCCGCGCCTGCGCCAATGCCGAGCACTATCGCGCCTTGCGTGTAGGCGTGCGCAATACCATCGAGCGCCGCGCCTGTGATCCCGCCGCGCAAGGTCGCCACGTTGAGGCCGTCGCCCAGGATGATCAACCCGGCCTGCGAAAGTTGAGCGCGCAAGGTGTCGTCATCTTCGGTTTGCACATCGACCAGATAGCCAGTCGGCGCGCCCGCTTCATCCAACGCGACTAAATGCCGTTCGGCGGTATCTGCATCGCTGGCGGCAAACACGTAGGCAATCGGATCGCCGGGATGCAAGCGCGTCAGTGCCAGCGTCTCGACTTCGTTCCCGGCGGTGCCACTGCCCGCCAGAATAAGCCAACCCGCGCCGTCTCGCCAGCGGAAAATGTTTGCGTTCGGCATAGCAGTTTTATTCCGCGTTCGCCATGAGGTAATCCGCGACGCCCGCACACAACAGCGCAGCGCCGATCGGCAGCGCATCTTCGTCAATATCGAACTTCGGATGGTGATGTGGATAAGTGATGCCGCGTGCAGCGTTCGCAGCGCCCACAAAGAAATAGCTGCCCGGCACATTGTTCAGGATCACGGCCATATCTTCGGCGGTCATGGTCTGAAAGCCGTCGCGAATGTCGAGCTTACCGGCACTGCGGATCGGCTCAAAAGCGTGCCGCAAGTGATCATTAGACGACACGTCATTGATCAGCGGCGGCGCGACCTGACGAATTTCTATGTCCGCTTCACAGCCCATTGCCGCTGCAATACCCGTGACGATCTCGCGCAAACGGCGTTGTACTAAATCATGTACTTCCGCGCGATAGGTGCGGAACGTCCCTTGCAACTGCGCTTCAGACGGGATCACGTTATTGGCGTCACCCGCATGGAACATGCTCACCGACACGACAGCGGTATCCAGCCCGCTGACATTGCGGCTAACGATGGTTTGCAAGGCGCTGACGATTTGCGCGCCCGCTGCAATCGGATCGCGCGTCTGCTCAGGGATCGCCGCATGGCCGCCGCTGCCTTTGATCGTGATCTTGAACACATCAGCGCCTGCCATCATGGGGCCATCCGTGATCGCGATTTGTCCTGTAGGCAGCTCACTCCACAGGTGCAAGCCCAAACTCACTTGTGGCCTGGGATGACTCAACGCCCCATCATCGATCATGGCTTGTGCGCCGTTCGCGACTTCTTCGGCGGGTTGAAACAGAAACTTGACGCGCCCACTGATCTGCTCACGGTGACCGCTCAACAGCCGTGCCACTGCTAAGCCGATCGCCATGTGCCCATCGTGGCCGCACGCGTGCATCTTGCCCGGCGTCTCAGACATATATTCGGTGTTGTTCGCTTCGGTGATGGGCAGCGCATCCATATCGCAGCGCACTAACACGGTTGGGCCGTCATGTGCGCCGTCCAATACAGCCACCACGCCCGTTTTGCCGACGCCGGTAGTCACTTCCAAGCCAAGATCGTTCAGCGTTTGCGCAACGATCCCAGCGGTGCGGAACTCTTGAAAGGCGATCTCCGGGTGACGGTGAAAATCGCGGCGGCGCTCGATTAAGTCAGCGCGGATCGCTTGTGCCTCAGAAAACCAATCAATCGACATACTACACCTCGTTTGCCTGACCATTATAGACGGCTTCCGTCAGTTTGTGATAGGCAAACGTGCCAAGCGAGCGGTTTGGCTAAGGTGTGACGTGAGAAGTCAGGATGCGCCACCGCCCTTACTTGCCACTGCATCATTTTCGTGGGCGAGCAATTCATCGACTGCGTTCCGCCCTGCATCCAATGAACGGTACATAACAACATCTTGCTTGCTAAGCACGTGTGCTAATGTATTGGCGATACCATTCGCTACTGGACTACTGGCAACCAGTGCGGTATGCGCGATATTGGATGGCTTATTGCGCAGAGTTTTTATGCCGTCGCTCAGCATAGTGAGGCGAAATTGCGTCATGGCCGTGAAGTCCAAAATGCGATATATCGGCTTCTTGGCAGGTATATAAACGTCGCGCATCAAACGCTCGACGTTGGCGATCATTTCACTGGTGATATACGGGTCAGTATATTGCACTAAGACAATACGCCCTTCACTGAGTAGAGTAGTTTTGATTGGCATGATGTACTTCAACTATGAGGACGATAAACTATACGCTCATTATAGCGACATATAGCACGCGGCGCATAACAGTTGCGTACGCATCTTGTATAAGCCGTGGCACAATCCCTACAGTGCGCTGCCGCCATTTTTTGCGGCGGCGTTATTTTCGAGTGCAAGCAGCGCATCAACTGCAGCCCATGCAGCGTCCACCGAGCGGTAAATGGCAACGTTCTGCTTGGCAAGCATTTGTCCCAAAGTGTTGGCGATCCCGTTGGCAACCGGCGTGTTGGTGACCAAGGCCAGATGGGCGGCAGTAGGTGGCATTCGGCGCAAAATCTTCAGACCATCATTGAGCATGTTCAGGCGAACTTGCGTTACCCCTGTGAAATCCGAAATACTATAGATCGGTTGCGTTGCAGGCAGATACACTTCGCGAATATAGCGCTCAGTGTTAGCGAGCGCTTCACGCCCATCAAATGGATCGGTATAGCGCAGCAGCAGAACGCGGCCTTCGCGAAGCAATGTGGTTTCGATTGGCATGGTGTACTTTGACTATGTTAGCGATAAGAGACAATACTATTATAGCGAAATGTGGCGCACGACTTGTAAAACTCGCATAAAAACTTAACAAATGATTGTTAAATCACCGCTGTTCTGCCGCTAAGAGCCTGCCACGTTGAATTTCGAGGGTTGCGGATACTGTTAATAATGTACTTTAAGATTGCTGACAATGGCATTCAGACAGTTCAACACTTCAACCGGATATAAACCATCACGCTGCTGCACTAAAATCGAACTGGTGGCGTTCGTTTCGTTGCCTTCATCATTCGAGGTAATCAAAATCACTGGTACGGCGCTTAATTTTGGGTCCGCACGCATATGTGCCAACACGCCAAGCCCATCCAGTTCCGGCATGATCAAGTCCAGCAGCACCAAATCGGGAATATGCTCGTGCAGCGCGGCCAATCCTTGCACCCCATTGTAAGCGCGCCGAACTTCAAACAACGTGCCGCTTGACTGTAAAATTCGCTGGATAAGCAGCGTGAACCCGCGATCGTCGTCTATCACGAGCACATCTTTCACATCACCAAGCGGCTTGATTTTGTCCAGCAGCGTTTGAGCCGCGATCGGTTTGGCAACATAGCCGTTCACTGCCAGGTCTTGCGCCAACCATGCTGGCCGTGGCAGCGAACATTCAATAATGGGCACCAGGATTTCATGCTTTGCACTGCTATCGAGCTTTTTATAGCCTGGTCGATTGTTTAGAATCACCGCTCGTGGACGATACTTGAGCGTTGCATCGTACAGCGCTTTGCTATCTTCCACCTGTATCACATCGCATTGTTTGAGGTGGTGGCGCACGATCGACACAATCGCTTCGTCGCGCTCCAGGATCAGCAGGCAAGGCCGCGAAATCGCTGCGGGTTCATTGGTAGGCTTGCCGTTGGTCACATCTGCCAAAAACCGCTCCGCGATCGGTAAAGTGAACGTGAAGCACGAACCAGCGCCTTCCTGACTTTCAACCCAAATCCGACCCCCGTGCGCTTCAACAAACCGTTTGCTGATCGAAAGCCCCAGGCCGACTCGACTGTGACTGCGCCGCAGCGAGTGATCCACCTGATAGAATTCTTCAAACAAGTAGGGCAGCTTATCCGCCGGAATGCCAGTTCCGGTGTCGCGGATAGTGATCAGCACATTGTGATCAACGCAGCGTGCGATGATGTCGATACTCCCGGCTTCCGTAAACGAGCACGCGTTATTCAGCAAGTTCAGGATCACCTGGCGAATGCGCGTCGGATCGATTTCTAAGATGGGCAGATCAGGTACCATATCCAGGTTGATTTGCACCGGGCGACCACGGACGAGCGGTTGAACAATTTCAAAAGCATCGCGCAGCAAAGGTTCCAGTGCCACATGTTCTAAGTTGAGGTTGAAGCCGGTCATCTCAAAGCGCGACAATTCCAGAATATCATCGATCATTGCCAATAGATGCTGACTGCTGCGGTAAATCTGATGAATATCGCGGCGCAGCACGGGCGGCCACAGCACATCGCCATAGACTTCTGGCGATTGATACATGATTTCGCTGAACCCAAAGATCAGATTTAACGGGGTGCGCAGTTCGTGGCTCATGTTGGCGGCGAATTGTTCTTTGAGCCGCCGTGCTTCTTCTGATTGTTTGCGCGCCCAAATCAACTCCAGTTGAATCTGCTTTTGCCGTTCGTAGGCAATCTCCATCGATTTCAATGCCTGACTCAACTGCGCACGGTGGTCGCGTGTTTCTTCCAGCAATTGCTCGCTTCGTGCTTCCATCGCGCCGTACCAATGGAGTGCGGTGAATAGGCTGTAGGCGCTCAACCAACTCGTCAACGCGGCAAGGCTGAAGAGGGTCGTCAGCTCAACAAACGGATAGGCGCGATTGCCGATCAGATCGAAGCCGCCGATGATCACAGTCAAGCCGATCGCAGTGAGCCAACCGCCATTGTCGATGAGTATGGCGCTGAGAAATAAACACACAATACCTGAATAGGGCAGCCAGGGGTTAGCAAACCACCCCATGCAGTCCGCCAGCACCGCGATACAGCCCCATACCAGCGTATGACAGGCAATCGTTGGATGTTTGCCGACCAACACTTGAACAAGCCGTCCGAGCAAAATCAATAAACAAGGCAAGCCTGCCGCAATAAGCGGGATGTCATTTCGCAGCACCAGATACCAGGTCGCCAGAACCCCAAAGCCGATCAGGACGATGCTCGAACGCCAGGCAAGGCGGGAGCGGAGTTCTTTCAAACTATTGTCAACGCTGTACGTGAATTTGCTCATGATCAGGTGTCCGAAGTATCAGGCGATCAACCAAAAGTCAGATGATCGCTAACGTTTTGAGGGCTTCCGAGATTTTATCCAGGTTAGTCGATTTGAGAACGAAGGCGGATGCGCCAAGCGAATAGGCCAACTGCGGATCGTTGAACACCGAACAGATAATGATCGGAATCTGCGATGTTTCGGGTTGTGTGCGCAGCCGCTGTAAAATTTCCCAACCATCGGTTTCGGGCATCATCACATCCAGAATGATAGCGCTCGGCATCAAATTCAGGATGCGCGGAATAATCGCTTGCGTGCTGTCCAGCGTGACGACTGCACAATCCAAGCCTTCCAAAAAGCGCTCCAATAAGGCTACCCACCCCTCGTTATCGTCGATCACTAAGATCGTGATCTTGTGCGAGATTAATCCTACGATCAATTCGCTGAAATCCGGCATATGCTGATACAAAATCGTCCAATGCAGCCGCTGCGCAAGCTCCGCCAGCGCTGAGCGCGTATCGGCTGCGGTGTTCGCTGCGTGTTTGCCAGCATAGCGGATTGTCAGCGTAGTTTCGTGCCGATGAGTGTTGAATGTGGCGATCAGCTTTCCCGGTTGAGCTTGCTGGACGGCGTAACTCAGTACGCTCACCAGCATTTGATGCGCCAGCGGTGGATCGGTTAAAAGGGTCAATGGTTGGGCACTGGAGTGGACGGTGATCTCGACCGCTTGCTGAGCCGCCAGACGCTCGACGGCCTTTCGTGCTTGCGCAAATAGAGCGTCCATATCGACCGGACTAAAGTTCAGCTTCAGGTGCGCTATTTCTGATTGCAGCGAAATTTCGTCAGGTACAGCCGTTTCGTCAGGTACAGCGGTCGAAGGCAGCCGACCGTTCCACAAGATCGACGCGACTGTTTCCTGGCCGCGCTTGAGATCTCGATAGGCTTGCCGTTCCGATACGCCCAATTCGATACCGGCTTCCTGAATCGTCAGGTTTTCCACATACATCAAATGCAGCAAGTTGTAAAGGCGAGCATCCGGGGCGCGAAAATGAGCGTCGTGTTTGGTGTTGAGCGACTCAATGGCAGTGATCAGTTCATAGCGCAGCTGGCGGCCTGCCGTCTTTGCCGATAAATCGCCCGCTTTGTCGTACACTCTGGAGAGCGGATGCTGCTGTAAGTACGCAAAATCATAGAGGTGTTCAAGGAGCTGTTTCACTTGCTCGACAAACGCCTCGAATAACGCATGACCCGTCTGAACGGTTTGATCTTTATCGACCATAATTTTTTACCTGAAATAAAAAGGAATTCCAGCACGGTATATAAGTTAGCTCAAGCATAGCACAGAAAGATCAGGCAGGTGTAAACTCAGACCGTGCCCTGCCCTAAAGGGGCAGGGTGCCTGAAAAGTTTTCACACAGCGTTTGACTCCCTTGAATAAAACAACGGATTACGATTGCAGATTGTGAACAAAATCCTGCAAATCGCTGGCCGCTATGTCGGACACTGCCCAATAGTTCATATCGCCTTGCACCCAATGGAAAAGCTGATAGCCTTGCAAATTCAGACTGACTTCAGCCGTTTTGCTGCCATCGTCAGACGTAATGGGCCAGGTGAACACATTGATAAAGTGTTTTCGACGCTGATAGACCAGGGCCGCAATAGGCCGATTATCGAGATAATCCAGACGGCCACCAATAAGCGGGAAGCCTTGCGCCGTCAGATCGATCACCAGCGGCGAAAAGTCCAATTTGCCGTCGAACCAGGGCTTTACAGTGTGCTGATCAGTTGAGCCGATGTCTGTCAGGTGACCTGCCATTAAGGAGCGCAAATGGCTGGCGAGCACCTCGTTTGCCAGTACGTTGTTTGCCAATGCGCTGCTGCCTGCCGTACTCACAAGGCGTACACCGCTCAAAACGATGATTGCCAGCAGTGCCGCTGCCGCTAGCATCAGCCAACGCTTCGATTGCTCCCACCGAGCAAGTGGGCGCGTATCGGCTTGTTGCACTGAACGGCGTACGCGCTGCTCCAAAGCGCTCGATGCGCGGTAGTACAGCGGTGTATCTTTGATCAGCGCGTGAAGCGTCTGGCGATCTTTGTACAGCGCAGCGCACAACGGGCAGCCTTGCAGATGTTGATCGATCTCCAACGTATGCACGGCATCCAATTCACCGTCTAAATAAGCATCCAGCAAATGCCGGATTTGCGCGCAGTTCATAGTTGCTCCTTGTTCAGCGCATGGCTCAGACTTTTTTGAAGACGCTGACGGGCACGCGCCAGACGAGACATGACCGTACCTAATGGCACGCGCGCGATGAGTGCGATTTCTTTATAGGAGAGGTCTTCTAATTCGCGCAAAACAATGACTTCTCGAAATTCAACGGGCAGTTCATCCATCGCTTGTCTTAAAGTTTCGCGGTCTACCTTTTCTAAAAACAGTCGTTCAGGGCTTCCCGTTTCGCAATCAGCTTGATACCTGTCTTCATCGAATTCCACATTGAAAGCAGCCGTATGATTACGTTGCAGCCACGTATAACATGTATTCCGCACAATGGTCAGCAGCCAGGCGCGACTGTCGCCCCCATGATAACCGTCGAAGGCTTTGAAGGCGCGCAAATACGCTTCCTGTACCATATCTTCAGCATCCTGCGTGTTGCCCATCAGCCAACGCGCCAGGTTGTAGGCAGCGTCCAGATGCAGCAGCGTTGTTTCTTCAAACGTTCTGCCTGGTATCGTGCGCGTGCGCTTATTCAATACTTGCAACGCCCCTCCGTTCTGCTCATACCGCAGCATCTGTGGCAGCTATAGATGACTCGGCTGTGAACCAATTTATTCCCGCCGCGATTTTAGCGTGAACTGAGCTTGTTTTCGGGGAATAGACAGCTGCACAAAGCGGTCTTATCAATAGTGAGCGCAATCAAGATCGCTCTACCATTGAAAGGAACGCACAATGTCCCGCTTTTACGTTTTTATTGGTCACACTCGGCAGCGCTTCACCCTGCTGATCAGCGCACTAGCCCTTCTCGCTTTGATCGTCGCTGCTCAAATCGGAGCTGTCCATGCAGCGCCAGCGCCCAAAGCGTATGTCGGCCTTTTCAAAGATAATGCAGTCGCCGTGATTGATACCGGGAGCAATAAAGTCCTGACCACGATCGCGGTGCCCGTCGGGCCGCACGGACTGGTCATTACCCCGGACGGGCGCACGGTGTACGTCAGCAGTGACGGCGATACCAAGGTCAGCGTGATCGATACGACCACCGACACCATTAAGGCCACGATTGAAGTGGGCAAAACGCCGCATGGCCTGGCACTCACAGGTCATATGTTACTGGTAGCGGTGTGGGGTGCGGATAGCGTCGTGTTTATCGATACGACGACCAACATGATCGTGGGTCAGGTGAGCGTACCAAATCCGCATAACATCGCGATTGCGCCGGATGGCCTGACGGCTTATGTCGCTTCCCAAAAACCAGCTACCGCCGCTTTGGTGATCCTGAATCTGGCCGACAAAACGCAGATCGGCAGCGTGGCATTGGATAAAGTACCGCGCGCACTCAGCTTCCGGCCCGATGGTAAAGAACTGTACTTCACGCAGTTGACCAGTGATTTTGTGCAGGTGCTGGATGTTTCAACCAACAAAATCATCGATCAAATCGCGGTCGGCACGTCCCCACATTATGCACTGGTGTCCCCCAACGCAGCCTATGGTATGGTGGTCAGCCAAAAGACGAATGAGTTGACAATGTGGGATCCCATCACGCATAAAGTTCAATCTACCGTTAAAGTCGGTACCTTACCGCACTGGATCGCGCTCAACAGCGACGGTACTGTCGCTTATGTCACGAACGAGACATCGAACGATGTTTCCGTGGTCGATTTGTCTAGCGGCAAAGTGATTGTGACCATCCCCGTCGGGCAAGCGCCGCGCAAAATCGTCATGCAACCGCTGGCAAGCGCTGCCGGATCAGCGACTGCCAGTGCAACTGCCGTAGCGACCGCAAGCTAACAATGAAATGGGGTGGCTTATTTGAGCACCAATATATAAGCCACCCGCTTATCCATCTGTGGCATAAGGCAGATAGGATTCATTTTGAAAGCCGCTAAAACGCGAGCGTCAAGGTCAGAGTAGTCCCCCGCCCTGGTTGACTCCGAAAATCAAGAATGCCGCCGAGCTGCTGTGCTCGCTGGCGAATATTCTGTAAGCCGCGCCCCGTTGAGATTTGTTGCAGGTCGAAGCCCTGACCGTTGTCACCGATCGTCAAAGTCAACACCGTGGTCGTCTCGTGCAAATCGATATAGACTTCGGTTGCGTTGGCGTGTCGAACGATGTTGGAGAGCGTTTCGCGAACGATCTGCACCAACGTGTGCAAGCGCTCCTCAGTCAGATGGATAAAGACGGGTGACACTTCCATGACAAGGCGCGCATCTGAGACGCTGCGGAAGCCTTCCGCGATTTCCTGACACTGTTCTTGCAAGCTCACCGAATAATTGATACCCACTTTGAGGTCTTGAATATAGCGGCGCAGGTCATCAATGACGCGATTCAAGTCATGCGTGGCGCTTACAATCTGGGCGTCCACTTCGGGACTCTTGACCAGCGTGATACGAGTCAATTCCAATTTGATGCCGACCGCATAGATCGCCTGAATAATGCCGTCGTGAAGTTCCATCGCGATGCGGTCGCGCTCCTCGATAATCGCCAAACGGCGCAACTGCTCGGACAGCGTAGCATTCTCGATCGCGATCGCCGCGTGTCCGGCCAACAAGCCGATCATCTGTTCATCTTCGGCGCTGAACGGTTGTGCATCAATGCGATCGGACAGATACAACCCGCCCAACTGTTTGCCTTTGGACATGATAGGCACGCCCAAAAAGCTCGTCATTTTTGGATGGCCGGGGCAGAAGCCCACCGATCGCTTATCGTGCTGCATCGTTTCCACGCGGATCGGTTTGCTTTCTATCAACAATGCGCCGAGCAACCCTAATCCTAACGGATAGTGATCCATGTGGCTGATCTGGTGTTCGGTCATGCCGTAGGTGTAAAAGTTTTTCAGCCCGCCTTTGCCATTCGGAACGCTGAGCGCTGCATAGCGCGTTGACTAGGTGGGCTGCGATTTCTGCCAAACGGCGCAGCACACGTTCCAGACTCAAATCGCTGGTGGGTCGCCCGCACCGCCTCACTGAGTGCATCAATTTTGGCTTGTGATGGGTTCGATGGGAGGTTTGTCATACTAATTCACTCACTTTCATCAGTATCATTGTTCACTGGAACGATCTATTCTATAGAGATACCTTTTGTTGATCCCACCTACCCTCGTCACTATAGAACCAGATTATACTGGCACTGAGTAACCCTATGCATCCGATTCGGATTTTACTGGCAGATGATCATGAAGTCGTCCGTTTGGGCATTAAAGCCCTCTTGCAGCAGCACGCCCATCTGCAAGTTATCGCTGAAGCTGCATCCGGTGACGAAGCCGTGCGGCTGGCGCTTATCCAGCAGCCGGATGTCGTCGTCATGGATATTCGGATGCCCGGCATGTCCGGGGTTGATGCTTGTCGGCAGATCGTCGATCAATTACCATCCACGCGGGTGATCATCCTGACCACCTTTGCGGAAGATGATCTGCTGTTCGCAGCTATTCGAGTGGGCGCGTGCGGCTATGTCCTGAAGCGCATTGGCGGCAATGATCTGGTACACGCGATCGAAGCCGCTGCGCGTGGCGATTCTACACTTGACCCGGCTATGACCGCCGCCGTCTTCAAAGAAGTCATTCAGAGCGGGCAAAGTAAAGAGACAGCGATTTTCAAAGACGTATCTGTTCAGGAAATGCGCGTGCTGACCCTCATTTCCGAAGGGCTGACCAATCGCGAGATCGCAGGTCGGCTGTTTTTGGGCGAAGGCACTGTTCGCAATTATGTCAGCACTCTGCTCAGCAAACTTGATCTGTCCAATCGCGCCGAAGCCGCCGCTTTTGCAGTCGAACACCACACCAAAGATCACGTCCCGGCGGATTAAATAGGCGTTTGGCTGTGCGTGAACTGCTTTGATTTAAGACGATAACTGTGCAAGCAAAGTGGCAAGCGGTATTTCAGCCAAAGCGATCACCGCATCTGCTGCGCCGTAATAAACTTTCACGACGTTTCCATGCAGGATCGCGCCGCAGGTGAATACCACGTTCGGAAAGAAGCCAACCGTTTCGTAGGGCGCTTCCGGCTGCAAAATCGGCATTTGGGCGCGCGCGATAATACGCTCCGGCTGATCGAGTGGCGTCAGAAACGCGCCGAGGCAGTACCGGTCGTGGCGATCGGCGGCGTGATAAATCGTCAGCCAGCCCGCATCCGTGCGCAAGGGCGGGCAGCCACCACCAACGCGCCCGCCTTCCCAACCGTCCGGCTGCGCTTCAAGCACCATGCGATGATCGCCCCAATGCCGCAAATCGGGCGAAAAGGCAATCCACATATTCAGGCTGCCAAACACGCCGGGCATTGGGCGGTGATAGCACACGTACTGCCCGCTGATCTTTTCCGGGAATAACACCACATCGCGGTTAGCAGGCGGAAAAATTAAACCGTGCCGCTCAATCTGTACAAAATCGCGCGTCGTGACCAGCCCCGTTGCGATCCCGTAGGGGCTTACCGCGCTGTAATTGACGTAATAAACGCCGTCAATTAATGTAATGCGCGCGTCTTCAATGCCATACGTTTCATACGGCGGCTCGCCAGCTAACCACGGCGCATGATCCACCGTGAAATGAGCGCCGTCATGACTGCGCGCTAGCCGAAAATGGCTGATGCTCGTCAGGATCGCGTGATCGCCGCGCGCACCATGCAGTTGACGGATCATGCGGGGATCGCGCGTATCGAAACGCTCGTCAGCCCGGCTGATGTATTCAACGTTGATCAGTCCATCGGCGGCCATATGCGGATAAGCGATCATTTGCGGATCGCTATCGAGTGGCCGTTCCGCAACGCGCACCAGCATCAATGTTTCGTCGCCATAAGTGGTAACGCCTGCGTTGAACGTGCCGATCACTTCAAAATCCGGGCGAGACGGCGCAATCTGGCGCGGCGTGATCAGCGGATTATCAGGGTGTCGCGTGAACATCATGGCCTCCCAACGGCGTTTCACTGGACAGCGCTTCGGCAGCCGTCGCCACTTGTAAGCTGGCGAGACCGTCCGCGCCGCTGACATTGAGCGCTGCCGTCCCTTGCGAGGCCGCGATCAGGTTGCGCATTCCGGCCTGGATGCTCTCCCGATACAGTACCGATTTACCTTCCGGTGCATACACTGTATTTTCTTTGATCGTGCCATGCAGATGCTCGCGCCAGTGTTTCGGATCGATCCGAGTTTGCACTTCAAGTGAGGTGGGTACCCATTCACGCAAAGTGAGATAAGCGTGTTCAAAGGTGAGTCGTACAGTCGTTTGTTCAGTCTCGCCGCTCTGATCGAAAGCGTGATAGCAGTGAACGGCGGTGTCGCCATAGCGAAACAAACCCTCCACGCGATCAGTTTTGCCGTCAGTGCGCGTGTATTCGTGTGCGCTGAGCGCTTGTCCGACTTGCCCGGTGACCCACCCGATCGCGTCGAAAAAGTGGACGCCGTGTTCAACCCAAATGCCGCCGCTTAGCTGCTTATTCCAAAACCAATGACTCGCCGGTAGTGATAAACCGTTCGCATGGTTTGCCAGATCGATATGGCGCAGCGTCCCAAATACGCTGGACGCCCTGAGCGATGCTGCCGCCGCCCAAAACGGGTTATAGCGCATGACGTAATCGACCGTCAGCAGCACATGATTAGCCACCGCTGCTGCGATCAGGCGTTTGCCGTCAGTATCGTTAGTTGCCAGCGGCTTTTCGCAAAACAGATGCTTTCCGCCATTCAGCACGGCCACGCCCTGTTCAGCGTGAAGTGCGGGCGGCGTATTCAGCGCCACAATGCTCACGGCTTCATTCGCCAACAGCGGCGCAAGTTCGGGGTAAGCGCGCGCGCCAAAACGATCGGCCAACATCTGCGCACGCGCTATGTTCACGTCCGCGATCGCGACGATCTGCACATCGTCCATCGCTGCAAAGGCGTCAAGACAGAATTCGCCAAACGCGCCTGCGCCAACCAAGCCAATGCCGACCATCTAGCCATTCTCCGCAAAATCAAGCAGTTCAGCCAGCGGAATGGTTGCCAGCCCAACCATTTTATCTGCGCCGCCGTAATATACGTACACGGTGCCGTCCACTACCGGATTTGCCGCGCTGAAAATCACATTTGCCACATCGCCTTTGAGTTCCCACGTTTCACGCGGCTCAATCAGGAAATCTTTGGGGCGGTGAATCACTTTGCTCGGATCGTCATAATCCAGCAGCGCCGCCGATAAGCGATAAATGTGCGCGTTGTTGTAGGCGTGATACAGGATCAGCCAGCCCTTATCGGTCTTGATCGGCACGCCACCCGCGCCCACGCGCTTTTCATCCCACCCGTTATCGGCGCGCGGTGACATGACCGTCGTGTGATCCGTCCAGGTGTGCAGATCATCACTATAAGCCACCCAGATGCTCGGCGGGCGGCGATGAAAGATCACGTAACGTCCTTTGATCTTTTCGGGAAACAGCACATGATCTTTATTTTCAGCACGCTCGACTGCTGCCACTTTTTCCCAGGTGATCAAGTTCGTGCTTTTGGCGATCATCGGATAGTAACTGTTGTCACCATAGGCGGTATAGCACATGTAAAATTGGCCGTCCATGGGCGTAATGCGCGCGTCTTCGACACCCCGGTAATCTTCACGGCTGGACGGCGCAAAGACGGGTTTATCCAGTTTGGCGAAGTGCAGTCCGTCGGCACTGACTGCGTAACCGATCGATGAGGTGAAATCGATGCCTTGCGCGCGGTAAAACATGTGAAACAGCCCGTTGTGATACACCACGCCAGGGTTGAACACGTTGAGCGCTTCCCACGGGACGAACGGATTAGGGCGCAGCACCGGGCTTTCCGGGTGACGTTTAAGCAAAGTTGGCAAAGTCAGTTCCTTCAAAGTGTCAAAAGGTAAAGCTAAAATGTAGCATCGCTCAGGCGAGTCAGTCCGGTGCGCGTATCAAATTGCAGGGTGATTGATTGGCCGTTCGGCAGGCGGAACGTTTTAGTCGCTACCACGGGCTGAATCAAGAATCCGTCGATCTGACTGGCGAGCGTTTTAGCAGTGCCCGCATAAGCAATATGCAGCACATGATCGCCGTGCGTCAGCGGGAAAATGCCGAGCGAGTCGAGCCACAGATAAGCGCGATCGGGTGAGGTGTTTTCGGGTAAGGTGACCGCTGCGCCGCCATCGATGCTGACGCGAATCGCTACCGCATTCGGATCGGTGTTGGCAACAGCGGGGGCAGCACTTTTTTGCAGATCGCCTGCGTGCTCCACCAATGTCAGCGGCACCAGATTCGATGCGGTATCGGGATCGCCGCCGTTCAAATCCATGAAGCTGTCGCCACCCCAACCGCGCCCGATCTGCACGCCAAGCGTCATGCCCACTTGCGGAGCGCGCGCCCGCAGCGATCGGAAAGGGATCGCCGCTTCGTACACATAGCCGCCATCGATCTCGTGCCAGGCGAGCTGCGCGTGGGGCATAAAAAAGCCCGCCTTCCAATCCCATACCTGCGGACCTTTGGGCGTTTGCGCAAGCGTGAATTTGGCGTCAACCCGGCTGCCGTGTCCGGTCGCATCGACGTACACCCACAGCGTATCGTAGCGCCATACGCCCGGCCCGACTTCCGGCTGGTGATGCGGCGTCGGCGCGTGTACTTCGGACGCGATGTACAAATTGTCGGCGTCCCACATCAGGCGAACGGTGAAATTAGCTTTATCCGCGCCTTGCCATTGTGCCGCGCCGCGCAAAAACTGTGAGGACTGATCGACCTTGAAAGCTGGCACGTTCGCCCAATCACTCAGGTTACCGTCAAGCGTGGGCGGCGTGGCTGCATGGACAGCTTCCACATGCAGCGGCGTTTCGGTGCTGATATGCCGTAAGTGCGAGAGGTACACGCGGTAATCGCCATCAGTGGCAACCGTCAAAGGCACATCGATCGCATCACCGTCGTGCAATTCTTCATAATGATCGTTGCTGAACGACGATTCGCCCGTCCAACTGCCGCTCTTATAAGTCGGCTTGCCCGTGATCGTTTTGCCATTTTCGGCTTCCGCGATCGTGTAAGGCGTTTCGGCGCTGGTTTTAGCGTTCAGATAGCCATTCGCGATCGGATCATTTGTGACGGCTATCAGCGCCATTAAGCCTTCGATGGTGGATTCCGCGCCCGCATTTTGATTGACCCGCCACGACGCCGATCCTTCGATCCCGTCGAATGTGCGTCCGGTTGCCGGATCGTACATGGCGACGCTTGCCAGATTGTTGCCCGTGAACCACGATGCAGCTAAGCCCGCATATTGGCGATATTTGTTGTCACCCGTAGCGCGCGCCACTTCAAGAAAGCTCTGCACTAAAATATTCGTGCCATAGGCGATCTGCCCGTAGCGGTTGGGCAGGATACCCACTTCGCGCACGCGCTCAAAAGCAATCTGTCGGATCAAGAACTGATCGGCGTCAGCAGCGGCGGAGTCGATCCAGCTTTGCCGATGCAGCAGCGCGCCACCCGCCGCCAACGCCTGCACCATGTGCGCGCCCCAATCGTGCCAATAGCCGGGCGCATTGCTGGTGACCGGGTGCATCCCGAACGGATAGGTCGCGGCGTCGCCTAAGCGATAGGCGGCTAAGCCATCGCCAAGCGTGAGCATCAGCGCGGCGGTCGTATCATTCGGGCGCGCCTGCTGATAGCGCGTCAAGGCTAATAACGAGAGTCCGGCAACATCCGCTGAGCCGCCGAACCAGCCCGGAATCTTGAAACCGTGCAGCAGGTTGTAAGTTTGATCGCCGTGAAAGGTGGCCGCGTAGGCTTTTTCGGTGCGCAAATAAGCCGCTGCCAATTGATCGGCGTAGGGGTGATCGATCGTATCGAATACGTTGATCCCTTCAGCCAGCGCCCATATGCCGCGCATTGCCCACCAGCCCAAACTTTTGTAGCTGGTATCACCCGTCTTGTTGATCGTTCCGGCGCGATCGCTGACAAAATTGTAGAACTCACCGTCATCGGTTTGCATGTACAGCACAAAATTCAAGCAGCGGCGCGCTAAATCAAGCGATGCGCGATCACCCGTTGCCTGATAATAATGCAAGTACACAATCGACGCGCGCGCCACATCATCCAGCGCTGAAATGCCTTCATTGCCAGCATCAACCCATTGATACTTCGGGTACTCCGAATAGATGTGGACGATCGCCATATCGCGCCCGTTCACCGCGATCGGCTCAGTCAGGAATTGTAAATGTGCCAGATTGATCGACCCGTTATGCAGCCTTCCAGCGGACTGCGCGGCGGTCGCATGAGGCGTCATAAGGGGTAACAAGGCCAATATCCCCACTACGAATAAAATCCGCGTTGTGCGAGTCAATAAGTTGTGCATCAGCCTTTCACCGCGCCCACGTTGATTCCTTCGATGAAATAGCGCTGTGCTCGCGCAAACAGCAGCAGCACCGGCACGGCCAACATCACGGACAAAGCCATCATGAGATTCCATTTTGGCGCCTCTTTGCTCAGCGATCCTTGAAAGAATTGGATCACCAACACCAGCGGATATTTATCGTACTGACCTGTCAGGTAAATCAACGGCGCACTGAAGTTATTCCAGTTGCCCTGAAAGGACAGCACCGCGATCGCAAAGATCACGGGTCGGATCAACGGCAGCATGATGTAATAGAAGATTTGTAGCGTGTTCGCGCCATCCAGAATAGCCGCTTCTTCGACTTCACGCGGGATCGTCATGAAGAATTGGCGCATCAGAAATACGTACAGCGGCCCCCACGCAAACAGCGCGCCGATCGTGAGCGGATCGAATGTACCAACTAACCCCAACGTGCGCCACATGACGAACTGCGGAATTTGCGTCAGAACGCCCGGCAGCATGGTAGTTGCCAGCATGATGAAGAACAAAGTATCACGCCCGCGAAACTGAAAGCGCGCAAAGCCATACGCTACAATCGCGGCGCTGGCAATTTCTCCGACCATTGCTAAGAGCGTGATAAACAAGCTGTTCGCCAGCACCCGCACAAACGATAGCTGTGGCGACATGCCTTCCAGCGTTGACCACACATTGGTATAATTTTCCGGCGCGAACGGGTTTGGAATCCACTTGGGCGGATAGGTGAACAGTTGATCCGCCGTTTTAAGCGACGTGCTGATCATCCAGAACAGCGGAATCAAAATGATCAAGCCGCCTAAAATTAACAAACCATAAGTGAACGCGACGCCGAGCCGATTAGTCGGTCGCTTTTCGGTAGACTCGGACAGCGCCCGAAAGCGTGGCGCATTGCTGGTAGTGGTGGTCACTGAAGCCATTAGCTTTTCTCCTGTTGACCTTCATAAAAGACCCAGGCCGCCGATGAGCGAAACACAAACAGCGTCAATACGCCGATGATGATCAGCCAGAACCAACCGAGCGCCGAGGCGTAACCCATCTTGCGGAAAGTGAAGGCTTGAACGTAAATGTTGTAATTCCAGAACGTGCCCGCATCGGCAGGGGCACTGATGAATGCCGACTGCGTAAAAATACCGAGCGCCGCGATGATGCTGGTGATCACGTTGTAAAACATGGCAGGCGTGATCATCGGGATGGTCACAAAACGAAATTTTGCCCAACCCCCTGCGCCGTCAATGCCAGCCGCCTCATAAAGTTCAGGTGAAACGCCTTTGAGCGCCGCCAGCAAAATAATCGTATTCGCGCCGAACACGCCCCATAGACTCATCAGGATGAACGACGGCAGCACTAAATTGGCGTCGGTGAACCATTGCAGCGGCTGCACGTTCAGCAGCTTATAAATGGGGCTGAGGAACGTATTGATCAAGCCTTGATCAGGTGACAGCAGCCAGCGCCATAACAAAATCGTGGCGATCGGCGGTATCACAGCGGGCAGATAATACAGCGTGCGCCAAAAGCCCATCGCCCGCACATTGCGCGCTAGAAGTGAAGCGATGCTGAGCGCGAAGATCAGGCCGAGCGGCACGCTGAGCAGCGCATGAAACAGCGTCAGGCGCAGGTTCGGCCAAAAATACTTGTCCTTGAACATATCCGCATAATTTTGCAGCCCGATCCATTCTGGCGGTTTGAACAGGTTGTAATTCGTGAAGCTCAAATAGAGCGATGCGCCCACCGGAAACGCCACAAAAATGACAAACCCTGCCGCCCACGGCACGATCAAAGTACGTCCGGTGGCCGCCTCGCGCTTGATCCCGATACGGCGCTGAAACATATAAAAGCCGTACATAAAAGCGATCAGTCCCACCGCTGCCAGCAAATAATGGCTAAGCGTCGAGAGATAGCTGTTTAAGCCTGACAAATCCATTTTGGCACCAATTTATGTTGTTAAAAAAGCTAAATCTATAGAGCGTACAATCTATCGAAAACACTATTCCCCTCTTTTTTATAAGAAGGGAATAGAATGTCAGCCGCTGCTCGCTCGTAGTCCGCCACGTTGAATTTCGAGGGTTGCCATACGGCCTGCCACGTCCGCTGTATCCTGAATATCGACTATGGCGGACTGCTGGCTATCTATTTCTTAGCGGGCAGCAGTGCTTCAAGATCGCTGCGCACTTTGGCGGCAATGTCGCCGGATTTCGACTTGGCGTGATAGACCGGATCCTGGAATTCTTTCCAGAACATGTCTTCCCATTCAAGTTGGCGCGGAATTGTGGTCAGCGCGCGCATATCAGCCGCAGCCGCAACGATCACCGCTGCGCTGTCTTTTTTGCGTGGGTCGCTGGACGTAATGACATCGGCGGTCGCCAACGACATGCGCGGTGCCATAACTTTCCAGTGCTGAATGCCGTCCGTCAGGGCAACCAACGCGGCATACGCCTGATCAGGATTCTTCGACTGGGCGTTGATGACCATGGAAGCCGTCCAGCTAAACGTTGCACGGCTCTTCGGACCCATCGGTACGCGTGATACGCCGACTTTCAAACCTGGTGCACGATCGAGGTCATCGGCTGCACCGCCAAAGGCCATCGCAACTTGCCCGGCCTTGAATTGGTCGTTGCCGCCGCGATCTTTGATGGTCGCTTCGGAAGGCGCATACTTTTCGTTGTACAGAATGCTCGTGTAAAAATCAACCGCTTGCTGCACTTCAGGTGAGTCGATCGGTGAGGAGGCGCGATCGGCGCTGATCAGATTGCCGCCCGCTTGCCAGACGAACATATCCAGCGGAGGCCAGCCCGTGAAGACCGTGCCGTACTGTGTGATTTTGCCGTTGGTGGTGAGTGTCAGCTTGGCGGCGGCGTCTTTGAACGTCTGCCAGGTCCACGAATCATCAGGATATTTGATGCCAGCGGTATCGAACATCGTTTTGTTGTAGTACAGAATTACCGGCTGTGCAATCCACGGCAAGCCGAATGTTTTGCCGCCCACTTGCGCGGTTTGCAGCACGCCTGGGAAATAGTCGCTCAAGTTGGCAGCGCTGGCTTTGTCAGCTTTTGCCACACGGTCGCTGATGTCCAACAAAATGCCAGAGTCGGCAAAGCTGGCAATGTGATCCTGATCGAGCCACAGCAGATCAGAGCCGCTGCCGCCTGCCAGTTGCGTTTGAATTTGTGTGTAATAATCTTGCGGGATCGGGTTACTGATGATCTGATAATCGGTGGCGGCGGCGTTCACCTTGTCGATTACCGCTTGCAATTCTTTCGCTTCATCGACGCCCACCCAGGTGGACAGCGTGACTTTTACTTTATCAGCAGCGCGCACGGGAGCGTTGAATACGCCCGCCAGCATGACTGAGGCTAAGGCAACACTTGCGAGGGTACGGATGCGTAGTTTCACGATTTTTCTCCAAAATTTTTTCAGCCAACTAAACTATAGAGGGTCAATAATCACTCGGATACGGTAAAGGGTTCGGGTGCCTCCTCATGCAAAAGTTGCACAGGCTATTTTCAGGAATGGTGACAGTGATAGGTCACACAAACATAGTAGCACTTTAGATTGGTCAATGCAAACGTTTCCTCATTTGCAAAACCAGAAAAGCGCTTCTGAGCTAAGCTGAAAACGCAGCACAGTCAAATGTATTTCACTCGTAGCGGAAGCGACTCACGCCAAACGCGAAAAATACCACCGCGAACAGCAGCAGTACGCCGACATAGGGCAGCACATCCAACAATTGGCCGTTGTAAAAAACCAGCTTGCCGAAGGCTTCTTGTGACCAGGCGATCGGTGAAATGTGCCCCAACACCTGCATCCAACCTGGCACAATTGCGAGCGGCCACCAGGCACCGCCGAGTGGCGCTAGCGTCATCGAAACCAACAGCGCAATACCGCGCGCCTGACCTGCCGAACGCACCAGTGTCGAGAAAAGAAGCGCCATAGCAGTCACGGCCAATGTGTAGGCGAGGACTGTCACTATCAATCCAGGCCCGCTGCCCCAACGAGTGCCGAACAATGTGCCAACCCCAATCATCACTGCAAATGTCACCAGTCCGAGCAGATAGCGGCCTAATAATTTACCTGCCAGCACTTGCCAGCGTGCCAGCGGCATAACCATCAAACGCTGTAATGTCCAGGTTTGACGTTCCGTGATAAAGACGACGGCCAAACCTAGCGCGTTGATCATCACGAACATAGCGCCAATGCCCGGTGCGCTCTGACCGAAACCGCTCCCTGGTGCGATGGTGCCGCCCGTCGTGGTCTGATCAAGGACTTGCACCGGATTGCTCGCCCACAGTGCTTGCGCTGACGCCAGCACGCTGTCGTAAAATGCCTGACGCTGATCGTCAGCAGGTGCGGCTTGATTGGTCACCACAATAGCCGCTAACAGCGCGCCATTGAGCTGCGTCAGCACCGCGTCTACTTTTTGTTGGACAAGCTGCGGCGCATTCAAGCCGCCCTGCTCGATATAACCGAGCGTCACGGCTTTACCAGCGTGCAAATCAGCATCGAAGCTCGCCGGAAACACAACAGCGGCCAGTGTTGTGTTTGCCTTGACGCGTGTTTCCGCCAGCGCGCGTGGATCGCTGATCGACGTGGGCAGGGCGCAGCTTTTCGGTTGTGGCGTGACAGCCGCCAGATCGCAGACGATGAATTGTTGACCGCCCTCGGTTTGCAACAGTTGAATGAACTGCATCGTCAGCGGATCGGCGGTTGTCGGTCGCACGATGTCGATCGTCCCGGCTTGCGATGATCCGCTTGTCGCCAGCCCCAAAAAGATCGTCATGATCACGGGCACGGCAAACAGCGAAACGAGCGAACCGCGATCCCGTACCAGCGCGCGTATATCGTTCAAGGCAATCGTCAAAATACCGGACATGCAAGCCTCCTAAGTGTTCAAATGGCGATTGAAAAGCGTCAGCCCAATCCCAAAAAAGACAATGAACATGAGCAGTAAAACGCCGATATCAGGGAGTACGCTGACCAGATCGCCAGTTTGTGCCAGCGTTGAGTAGGCGTTGGTTGCCCAATAATTGAGCGTTAATTTGCTGACAGTCTGAAAGATAGGCCCCATGGATGCGATGTTGAAGAACGCGCCACCCACCAGTCCGGTGATTGTCAGTAGTGCGTTGCTCAGCACATTGACTTGCTGCGCCGTGCGCGCGATCCCGGCGATCAACGTTCCTAAGCCAACGGCGGCAGCGACCGCACTCAGCGTGATCAGAACGATGCCAGCCAGATTGTTTCCCCATATGCTCTGATGGCTGCCAAGCAGCGGTGCTAATAACGCGGTTGCCAGGATCAGGACAGTGATTTGCAAAACCCCATTCAGGTAAGTGCCACCGAACTTGCCAGCCAGAATAGTGGTGCGACTGGTCGGTGAACTGAGCATTCGCTGAAGCGTCCAATTATTTCGTTCGTCGATGATGCTGCCTGCGCCGCCCGCCATCGTAAACGTTAAAAAGAAGATCGCCATTGCCGGAGCAAAATACCGGATTGGATCGGTAGTGATGCTGGCCGAACGTGTCCCGCTGTCTGATGGTTTCTGAAGTGTGATCGGGAACGCTGTCTTTGCCAGATCGTTGATTGCTTGCACAATCGCTTGCGGATTTACCAGCAACAGCGGACTCGCTTTCCCGGCGGTTACCTGCGCTTTGGCGGCGTAAATTGCCAGGCTACTGGTTGTCAACTTATTGACAATGCTGTGTACCACGCTCGATACGATGCTCGCCGTGATAGGCGATCCCGTATCGCGATAGATCGCGATTTGCGTTTGCAAGGGTTTATCGCGCGTCGGATCAAGTGAAGCCGAAAAGTTCGCTGGAATCAAAATTGCCGCCACCAGCTTGCCTTGATCGACCTGAGCGATCGCGTCCTGGCGGCTGAGCGCCTGCGCCTTGATCAGTTTATGCAGGGCTTCGTCTGTTTGTGTGCTCGTTCCATCAGGGATCAAAACGCTGCTCAATATAGCGCCGTAATTGAGGGGTGCCAAAAAAACGGTCGTTCCCTGATCCTCGTTCACGACAGCAACCGCGATACTGTTGATCGGCACATCCCCATCACTGCCGGTGAAACTGCTGAAGGCAGCCCCGATGATAAACGTCAACAGCAGCGGCGCGGCGAACATAACCAACAGCAGGTTGCGGTCACCGAATGTAATGCGTACGTCTTTTTGCGCAATTGTCCACACTTTTTGAAGATTCATCGTTTTTCCTCAGATGTGTATCGTCGCTGTTGAGTTGCTGATATAAGCGCAACCCAACACTCAGTCACGCAGTGCGCGTCCGGTCATTTGTAGAAAAACTGCTTCCAGATTCGGCTCTTTGACCTCGATCGATTGCAGCATAATATGCGCGTCATCCAGTGCTTTGATCACTGCGGGAAGTGTTTGACGACCGCGCCCGGCCATCAATTTGAGCGTGCCTTCGGCTGCCGTTACGCTTTCGATGCCCATCACGTTTTGCACGATCGGCAGCGCACTTTCGGCGTTTTCTCCCACGCTGATCAGAATGGTATCTTTCTCACCAACGGTTTGCATCAGTTCGTTTTGCGTACCACACGCGATCAGTTCCCCATGATCAAAAATGCCGACGCGGTTTGAGAGTTCCTGCGCTTCTTCCATATAATGAGTGGTATAAAGAACCGTTAGCCCTTGCTGATTGAGCACTTTCACGGTATCCAGGATGTTCCGGCGGCTTTGCGGATCGATCCCAACCGTTGGCTCATCCATGAACACGAGCTGCGGGCGATGCAGCAGACCGACGCCAATATTGACGCGCCGCTTCATACCGCCCGAATAGGACTCGATCCGCTCATTTTGCCGATCCTTCAGGCCGATAAAATCCAGCACTTCGTCGCAGCGGTGCGCCAATTCGGTGCCGCTCAATCCGTACAGTTTGCCGAAAAAATCAAGGTTCTGGCGTGCACTCAGTTGAGGGTACAACGCGATTTCCTGCGGTACGACGCCAATCAGCTTTTTGACGGCAACCGGTGCTTTTACAATCGAATGACCGTCAATCCATACATCACCGGCGGTGGGTGTCAACAAGCCGCTCATCATGCTGATCAGGGTCGTTTTACCTGCGCCGTTTGGTCCAAGCAAGCTGAATATTTCGCCGCGTTCAAGCGTCAACGTAACATCTTTGACGGCCAGCATCCCTTGTTTGGCACCGCGCGCCGGTGGATAACGCTTTTGCAAGTTGCGAACTTCGACAATTGAAGCCATTTCAAGGTTCCTCTCAACGGAATATTAAATTTTCGCGCTATTGAACCCGAAAAGTAAGGCGTTGTAAATAGCTGAAACGCCTGGTCGTGGGTTAATTTATGAAGCGTATTCTACGTACTGAGGAGGTGCTAAACGTGAAACCAAAAGGTCAGGATGCGATGCGCCGCCGCTTTGAACTCGATCGCGCCATCGATCTCGGTTGCCAGCCGTCCGCCAGAGGTTGATTCGTCTATATACACCACGTCCACATAACGGAACGGTCGCCACGGCGTCAGCGTGACGGTCACTGCATCGTCGCTCGCGTTGTAGCCGCGCACGATCAAGCCGTTTGCCTGTGCATCGGCGGGCAGCTTGATCGCGCTGATCACGAACTCAGGCACTGACGATCGGATCAAGGCGCTCATACCTGCCAGTGACTCGTCGTGCTGTACAGTTTGGCTGTGCTGCGCCGCAACCACAGCACGCAAGCCACCCTCGCTGAACGCGCGCGCCTGATTATAGTCACCCGCCACACCCGGAATCAGACTCAATTCCACTATTTGCGCGCCCATCGCTTCCAGACCGGGCATTGCCACGGGCGGCATCATAGTTTGCGGCGCGATCGGGGCGCGCGTCAGCAAATCGTCACGGCGCAGCCAGCTTATCGATCGCAGCAGCGTAATCGCGATCTCCGCGCTGCCTTGATCGTTCGGCAGCACTTCAGCTTCGCGCACGCCGCGATTGGCGATGATCAAACCGGGGCGCTCATCTTCGGAAGGCAAATCCTGCGATGATTGTGGCGCAAAGACGGCGACGAATGCCTGCTGCGGCGATGTGCCGAGCGGCGTCTCTGCCCAACCTTCCGGCGGCGAAATCGCGGGTAAATCCTGCACAGCGCGCGTCACAACCTCGAAATGCCCGTCGTACTGCGCAGTCGAGGCGGCAAAGGGTGTCTGAAAGTGCGCGCGGATGCGTTGATTCGCCAGCGTATTGTGCAGCGTGATGTGCATATCGACGCGCGGCACATCGCGGTATACAGTCAACATGATGTCGATCGTCAGTTCAACATTGCGAGCGGTGGAAGGCGTCATTTCAGGCGTCGGATCGATCACCAGGATGACTTGATAAGCCAGCGACTCAGCGTGAGATTCGCGGGTGAACCGTGTTTCCGAGCCGAGCCGTTGATTGATCTGAATAGCGCGTCCGGTGGGGCTGAAATTGCGCGCGTCGCCTTGATCGCCTTCGCAGCGCAGATCGAACAGGCCGGAGTAGCTCAACCCGCGCACCCGATCAAACAGGGTGAGCGTGAGCAATTGTGGATCAAGCGTGACGCGCACGTACTCATTTTCCAGCGAAAAGTCCGCGCGCCCTGCGTCCGATAGCTCAGCTAGCGTCACTGGCGATGCAATCCGTCCGGTACGTGTCAGACCATAACTCACGTAGCCAAATGGCGGCACCTCATAGGCGATGAAGCGCAGGTGATAACGCATGGGTCGCCGGAAATGCAAATCGATCGACTGGATCGACTCATCGGCGCGAACCGCTTGCAAAATCTGCAAAAAGTGCTCAACCGCCGCTGTACTTGCCTCAGTTTGTTCATCCGACGCATACACGGTGACGATCACTTGCACGGTATCGGGGTACAGCAGATCGCGCCGCATGAACACGCCGCCGATCGTATAGCTCAGCAGCCGCCCGCCCTGAATGGCCGTTTGCGCACTTTGCAATCCCTCGCGATCTAAAGTCAGGTGCGCCAAATCGGGCGTGCGCTCCGGTTCATCGATCGTGTACGGAATCACTTTGCCGCGCGTGTCGATGAGGTCTGCGCCATCCTCGAATTGGCCGGGCAAATCAAGCCAGCTATCGACCCCATCGGTACGCGGCTGGCTGCTCGGATTGAAGATGACCAATGTCGCGCCGTCAGCGGTCAGGCTCGTTGTGTCGATCGAATCGGCCAATGCTTGCAAGGCGCTGTGCGCCAACGCTTGCCCGATTTGCATCACCTGATCGAAGCGCGTGCTGATCTCGGCGCACAACGCATCGCTGACAAAGCCGCCAAGCGTTTCCGGCGTCTGATTTTCGAGCAAGCGCCGCCATGCCCGTTCGATCGCTATTTGCGGCTGTCGCAGGCGTGCCATGCGCTGCGGCTGCGCGTCGATTGCTTCCGCCCATGCCGTGAAAGGCTCGACCCACCGCGTCAGCAGCGTTTCGGCGGCATGATTGCGCTGCTTAATCCATAAGCGCGCTGATAAACCGCCGGTTGACAGCGCATATCGTTCAGGGCGGCGCAGTTCGCCACGCACAATGGGCAGTTCCCGGCCTGCTACATCGGCGCGCATGGCGTCCATGTAAGCGGTGAGCGTGCTGTGAAACACGCTATCGATCAGGGCGGAATTAGCGGCGGCCAGCGCATCCGGCAAATGGCGGATCGGATCAAGCCCGGACGCTGCGCTGAAAATCGGCAAATGGCCGGATGCGGTATGGGGCGCGAGCCGCTCGCGTACCCGCCCGATCGCTGTGATCGCATCCGGCAAATGAATGGGCAGGTGTGCCAGCGCGTCGTCACTTTCGCGCAAATAAGCAGCCAGCACGCGCGATCCGTCCGGCGCTTCCCATGTCAGTTCCGCCGGATCATCGCCCAACCCGCGCACGATCACCGCTGAATCGATCTGAAAGCCGCGCAGAATTTGCGGCATTTGTCCGATGTGACCAGAGCCGCCGGGCATGTAACCGATCGCGAGCGATGCACCGAATACGCGCGCCGTTCGCGTGCCGAGCAATAAATTACGGATGTGCGACTCGGCGCTGGCGATCAGAAAATCGGGCTGCACATACCACGGTCCGAGTGCTAATTGGCCGCTTTGCACCAAGCGCTCGATCGTCTCGAAGCGTTCCGGGCGCAGTGCCAAATAATCTTCGATCAGGATCGTCTGGCCGTCCAGCAGAAACGCTCGATAGCGCGCGTCACTGTCCATCAGCGCCAACACATTATCCAACAGCATCGTCAGTTGCAGCGCTGCCTGTGATGAACTGCCCGTTTCGCGCTGCCAACGCACATGGCTGATACTGTGCAGCGTATAGCTTGCACGGCGGGCTTGCGGGCTGCTGTTGATGTCGTCGCTCACGACGAGGCGACCGGCACCGGCACGGTCGCGATCACATCTGCGATCACTTCCTGCGGCTCACGACCGCGCACGCGCATTTGTGGGCTGATCAGAATGCGGTGAGTCAGCACATACGGCGCAATGAACTTCACATCGTCAGGCGTCACGAACGATTGGCCGTGAATGGCCGCCCACGCTTGCGCCGTCCGATACAAGGCCAGCGTTGCGCGTGGGCTTGCGCCGAGCGTCACATCTTCATGATCGCGGGTACGCCGTGCCACTTTGACGATATAACTTTGCACTGAGTCCTCAACGCGAATAGTACGCACCTGCTCAATCAGTGCGCGGATCGCCACCGGATCGGTCACCGCACCTAATTCGCTCAGCGGATCGGCTTGGCGAAAACGGCGCAATATCGCATTTTCGTCACTCTCCGAGGGGTAGCCGATGCTCACGCGCAGCAAAAAACGGTCGAGCTGCGCTTCTGGCAGCGGGAACGTACCTTCCAACTCGACTGGATTTTGAGTTGCCAGGATCAGAAAGGGGCGGGGCAGCGCGCGCGTTTCGCCATCCACCGTGACTTGTCGTTCTTGCATCGCTTCCAACAGGGCACTTTGCGTGCGCGGGGTGGCGCGGTTGATCTCGTCGGCTAACACAATCTGACTGAGGATCGGCCCGGCACGAAACTCAAATTCCTGCGCCTTCTGATTGTAAATGCTCAAACCCGTGACATCACTCGGCAGCAAATCAGGCGTGAATTGAATGCGCCGAAAGGTGCAGCCGAGCGATTGCGCCATTGCTTTCGCCAGCGTGGTTTTGCCAGTGCCCGGCACATCTTCCAATAAAACGTGACCTTCACACAGCACGGCGACCAATACCAGATCGATCGCCTCATCTTTGCCGACGATCACTTTCTGGACGTTCTGGCGTATGCGCGCGGCTACATCGTCAATCATCAGGTTTGTTGGGCAGCTTCGGCTATGACGGGCGCTGATGGTGCAGGCTGCCGTGCAATGAGCGCGCGCGCATCCTCCAAAGAACTGGCAAAGCGCATTTGCTTGGCAACACTTGAAAATACACGCATCATCATCTCGATCATCACCGTTTGAAAGTTGTAGGCTGTCCGTTCTGCGCCGATCGCGATGATAAAGCGCAGATTATTCGGTTTTGTCTGAAACATACGCTTCATATGCGGCATCGGGTTGGCTGGAATGGGTGTTGTGGAGTCAATGCGAATCACCATATCGACCGTATGAGTGACCGATGTGATCATCGCGTACGTTTCGTCCACCGAACGATCAAACTCGTCCCAATCATATTTCTGGGTACGATCGACGTATAAAATGGTTCGTGCTTCGTTATCCCACTTGAACGGAATAGTCATCGAAATCTCCAATGCGTTTTCTATGCGATGTGTTGTGCTATGTGATATGGATAAAATCAATTTTCAGCAATTTGAAGACATGCGCGCTAAATTAATCACCCGTTAACATGATAACACGATTTGGCCGTTGTCAACTGGCGCTTTCGTATAACAAATCCAGCAAAACATCTAACAATTGGCGCAGCTCCGCTTCGTCGCCGCTGTCGATTGCTTCCATGACAGCTTGCACGGCTTCGGCCAATGCTGGATCGTCCACTCGTTCAAGGATAGTTTGCGCTTGTGCCAGCAGCGTTTCAGCTTCACCCATCAGCGCGGACTCTTCTAAAGAGTCGGGTTCATCGTCGCGAGTATCGCTGAATGATGGCAAGCGTGCGATTGCATCCTGAATCTCGTCTTGCGTCAACTGCTGACGATTGGTGGCAACGCTGATCCCGTGCTGCCGTCCACTGGTGCGATCGGTAGCGCGTATTTCCAACATACCATTAATATCAAGGCTGAACTGTACCGGGAACCGGATCAATTCGCCTGTATTGGCAGCTTCCAAATTCTCAAACAAAAATTCAGCGAGCGGCACATTTTCAGAGGCCACCGGATTATCACCCTGATAGACTTCGATCCGCACGCTGTCCTGATCAGGCGTGATCGTCGAGAATACTTCTTCAACGGTGACCGGGATCGTCGTATTGCGCCGAATCAGCACTTTGTAGCTGTCGGGAATGGGGTCACCCGCATAGGTAAAATTGACGATGCCAATGCCGAGCGCGTGCGGTGACACATCCACCAAAATCGCGTCGATCGGCTTGCCTTCGATGATCGCGCCCTGAATGCCCGCGCCGAGCGCCACGGCTTCCGAGGGCGGCACATCCTGACGGGGCTGCACACCCGTTTGTTCGGCCACCAACTCCCACACTGCCGGGATATATGTGCTGCCACCCACCAACAGCACCGTATCGGGCGCGTCAATGTCGCCATCTTCCAGCACGCGTTCGATCGATTCGGTTGTGCGAATCAGCAGGTCATTGATCAGCAAAACGAATTGTTCGCGGCTGATCTCGACTTCCAGATGCAGCGGCACGCCGTTCTGTTCGGCCAGATATTCTTCGCGAACCCAGGTGAACATCTGGCTGCTCAGGTCAATCTTGGCCTGTTCCGCCGCACGCTGGATACGCGCCAAAGCCCGCCGATGATCGCGCGTGCTGTCACTCAGATCGACGCCGTGCTGTTCAAAAAACACATCGATCAGATACTGTGCCAGGCGCGCGTCGAAATCGTCGCCGCCCAAATGGGTATCGCCGTGACTGGCGCGCACATCGATCACACCGTTGACGATCTCGACTAATGACACATCAAAAGTACCGCCGCCCAAATCATAGACCAGCGTGATCTGATCGTCGCTGCTGCCGAGTCCAAAAGCCAATGCGGCGGCGGTCGGTTCGTTGATGATGCGCAGCACTTCTAATCCGGCGATTTGTCCGGCATCGGCGGTGGCCTGGCGCTGTGCATCCGAAAAGAAAGCTGGCACGGTGATCACGGCTTGCGTGACCACTTCGTTGAGGTTGCCTTCTGCGATCCGCTTCATCTCGCGCAGAATCAGTGCCGATACTTCTTGCGGAGTCAAAGCATAACTGCCGATCGTCAGCACTTCGCTCGATCCCATCAGGCGCTTGACCGACCGAATCGTTCGATCGGGGTACAGCGTGTACTGATTCAAGGCGGGCGTGCCGACCAACCAACGGCCATCCGGCGACAGCCCTACCACGGATGGGATAATTCGGTCGTGCTCACCGGGCAGCAAGACCGGCGCGCCATTGTATACGGTGCTGACCGCCGAAAATGTCGTTCCCAGATCAATGCCGATCACCGTCATAAGAACACAATCCTTTTGCCTGAACGTGCCTGATCATACACGCACAAGGCAAGGTGATCAACCCGTCTGGTTTGGTTAATCTGCACTTTCTGGTAAAGCGGGCGCTGTCACGTCGGGTGGCAGCATCACTGCGACAATGGGCGGCAAAGCGGATGCTTGAGGCATCTCAACGGTGGGCAATCCAATGAAGCGCTGCACCGTTTCAAGCAGCAGCGCATTGCTGAGTGGCTTTTGCAGATATTCATCGCAGCCTGCCGCCATGATGCGTTCACGATCACCGCGCATCGCGTTGGCCGTCAGTGCAATAATCGGGATGTATTTGACATCCGAAGCTTTCAGGCGCGCGGTAGCTTCCATACCATCAACGCCGGGAATGTTGATGTCCATCAGGATGAGATCAGGGCGCTCAGTCAGCGCCATATCCACCCCTTGCAAACCGTCTTCTGCTTCAAGCACCTGATAGCCCTTGGCGGTCAGCACTTTATTGACTAACCGCTTGTTTTGTGGATTGTCTTCCACATAGAGAATGCGCTTTTTAGTCATTGTCTACCTTTATCAGTAAGACTTCATCACCCTGTGATTGTACTTCAATCAAGCGCAGTTCAATCGAGCGCAGACACTTGCGGTCTATCTCGGAGCTGCTTTTCGGACTCAGGTTTTTCAGTGAGAGTCGCCAGGAGTGCTGCGATCTGCTCAGGAAATACGCGCGTATCGATCGGCTTGCTGATGAAATCCTGACAACCATAGGCGAGCGCTAACCGCCGCGCTTTGGCACCCGACTCGGCAGTGAAGGCGACGATGGCGGATGATTTTGCCGATAGGAAATGGCTCAGTTGCAAGGCAACCACTTTACCGTCTAAATCGGGCAAGCCCAGATCGACTAATACCAATTCGGGCGGGTTATCGCGCGCCGCTTGCAACCCTTCCAGGCCGGTTGCGACGTGTTGAATCGTGTGGCCTTTGGGCGATAAAATTTTGATGACCATGCGCGCTGCAATGATGTCGTCTTCGATTAGCAAGATTGTTCCCATAGTTTCGATCAGTCCTTCTAGCCCTTGCGTACCGCTTGCGTAACTTGTGCGTCAGCGATCGGGATAGTAAATGAGAAGGTCGAGCCGCTGCCGATCGCGCTGTTCAACCAGATCGTACCACCATGCATCTGCACGAGTTTTTGCGTGATCGGCAGCCCCAATCCGGTGCCACCCACTTTGCGAGTCGAGCCGCCATCTACCTGACGGAACTGCTCGAACACCAAATTCTGGTGCTCAGGTGCAATGCCGATGCCTGAGTCCTGAACATCGACTTGAACGAATTTGTTGTCGGGCGTTGAGCTGGCACGGACGATAATCTGGCCGTTTTCGGTGAACTTGATCGCGTTGCTGATCAGGTTGTTCAAAATCTGACGCAAGCGGTCTTCATCGGCGTTGAGCAGCGGCAAATGGTCTGGCAGTATGAGCACCAGTTCAACAGGCTTATCTTTAAGCAGTACGCTGGTGATACGTTTGACCTCGCTGAGTGTGTCATGCAACCCGATCATATCGAGATCCAGCTCCATATGACCAGCCTCAATCTTGGCGAGGTCAAGAATATCATTGATGAGCGTCAGCAGATGGTGGCCGCTGTCGTGAATAGCAGTGACATCTTCGATCGCTTCGGTTGGTAATTCTCCGTCGATTCCGTCGATCATGACTTCTGCATAGCCGATGATCGAGTTAAGCGGCGTGCGCAGTTCGTGACTCATGCTCGCTAAAAATTCCGATTTCAAGCGATCGATTTCACGCAGCTGCTCAGCGATTTTGACCTGACCCTGATATAACTGAGCGTTCTGAACAGCGACCGAAATCTGATCGGCCAGCGCCGAATTGATCTGCATATCTTCGGCGGTAAAATGGTTTGCGGTGTCGGCTTGCACGTCCAATATGCCAATCAGCGTATCGCCTACGGTCATGGGTACGGCTATCTCGGAGCGTGTGTTCGGCAGCAGCGGATTTGGCAGAAAATCCGGCGTTTGCGTCACGTCGTTGACCAGCACACCTTCACGGGTTCGGGCGGCACGCGCTACCAGCGAATGTGGGTTTGCCAGTGAAATTTTGTGGCCGTGTTCTTTCATGGAATTTCCGGCTTCACCCGCGCCTGCCGCTAAGATCAGCCATTTGCTATCGGCGTCAACCAGGTAAACGTGTGCATGATATAATCCGAAACGCGCTTTCGTCAAATCAGTCACCGTTTGCAGCAGGTGATCAACATTCAAAATGGTAGCGGTTGCGGCGCTCACCTGCGCGACAGTTTCAAGCCGTTGAGCACGTTCCTGAGTTTGCCGCAGCAGTTGAATACGCTCCAGTGCCGTGCTGAGTTGTTGGGTCACCGAACGTAAAATGCGTATTTCGCGCTCACCATGAATACGCGGATGTGTACTGAGGATAGTCAGATTGCCGATCCAGGTGGTGCCGCTGATCAGCGGGGCCGAGATTAAAGCGTTATCACCGACATTGCTGAATGATGCGGCGCTGATCGGATCAACGGTCGGGTCGTTATGAACATCGTCGATTGCCAGAATAACCGTTGGACTCATGAAAGGTACAATCGGCAAGCTGCTGATCGGCACTCGCGCCCCTCTCAATGTTGGGCGTTCATCACGATGCCAATCGCCAAGCACCTGTATATAGGAAGTGTCCTTGAAATTGTTGTTTTCCCAACGGGTCAGGCTCACTGCATCGCTTCCGATGGGCAGCGCATCGTTTACAAAAGCATCGACCAACTGCTGCTCATTCTGTGCGCTGCTGATCCCGGCGCCCAAACGAAAGAGCAGCTCTGCTTCTTCACGCGCGGATTCTGTTTCAGCACGCAAGCGAGCGCGCTCCAATGCTGACGAAACGAGACCTCCGAGATTTTGTACCAACCGTCGTTCGCTCTCCGTATAGCGGCGTGGTTGGGTGCTGAAATAAGTCAGGCTGCCCATCACGTGTGCGCCTCGCGCTAAATTGGTCGAAACATAAGCGCGATAACCAAGCTGCTTGACGTTAGCTGCTGTGACCGCATCGAGCTGCGCTGGATCATCAACATTTTCAACGGTATGAAAAAAGCGGGTTGTGTTCGCTGCGGGAAAATAAGCGATTGGGAAGCGCGTGCCGAGCGGACTGACTTCTAAGCCACGGACGGCGACAGTTTCGAAATAAGAAGCAGCGCCCAGGTCATAGTTTTCAAAAACAACAAGTGCAGCGCTGTCCGATGGGATCACTGGCGCAACGGCTTGGACCAATTCTGCAAAAGTGTTGGCCCCATTGATCGCTTCACTGGCGACGCGCAAAATTTCGTTTTCGGTCAGCAACTGCTGAGTCGTGGCGAATGAGCGCGCATTTTGAACGGCCACCGCGACCTGATCGGCTAAGGTCGTCATAATGCGGATGTCTTCAGCGGTGAAATGTCCAACTATGTCGGACTGCATATCCAACACGCCCATTAATTTATCGTTGGTAACGATCGGCACGGCCATTTCAGAGCGTGTGTTGGGCAGCAAATCATTTGGCAAAAAGTCCGGCGCTTGGGTCACATCCGCGATGATCACGCCGTCGCGCGTCCGTGCAGCACGCGCCACTAACGAGCGCGCACTATCCAATGCGATGTGATGCCCTCGTTCGCGCATCAGCCGCCCTGGTTCGCCCGCGCCCGCTGCCAATTGAAGCAGCGCTTGATCGTCGTCAAGCAGATAAATATGCGCGTGATACAGCCTGAAGCTGCTTTTTGTCAGCTCGGCTACAGTATTCAGCAGTTGATCGAGATCCAAAATCGAGGCGGTTGCGGCGCTCACCTGCGCGACGATTGCCAATTGCCCGGCGCGTTCTTGGGTTTGTCGCAGCAGTTGGATACGCTGCCAGGCGGTGCTCATTTGCTGCATCAGTGATCGCATGATGCGCAGTTCGCGATCACTATGTACGCGCGGCTGTGCGCTGATAACACTCAGACTGCCCATCCAGGTCGCACCCCTGACGAGCGGTGCCGAAATAAAAGCGTTATCGCCAATGCTGCTCAATATGGCTGCGGTGGCCGAGTCAATTTTGGGATCGTTGTGAACGTCGTCGGCAACCTGAATCCTATCACTATCCAGCAATGAGGATAGTGGAAAACGGCTTATCGGTATTTGCACCCCCGTCAACGTCGGTCGTTTATCGCTGTACCAATCGGCGGCGACTTCGATGTAAGAAGCGTGATCGAAATTATCATTTTCCCAACGGGTCAGGCTCACTGCATCGCCTCCGATGGGCAGCGCGTTGGTGACAAAGGCATCGACCAACTGCTGCTCGTTTTGCGCGCTGTTGATCCCGGCGCTCAAACGAAAGAGCAGTTCTGCTTCTTCACGTGCGGCTTCCGTTTCAGCACGGAGGCGGGCGCGCTCCAGCGCTGACGAAACGAGCCGTTGCACATTTTGCGCCAATCGTCGTTCACTTTCTGTATAGCGACGTGGTTTGTCACTGATATAACTTAGACTGCCCAACAGGCGGACACCCTGTAATATATGAACGGTCACAAAAGCATAGCAGTTAATCTTCTTGAGGTTCGCCGCTGCTTCTGCGTTAACCTGCTCAAGATTATTGACATCTTCAATGACGCGAAAATACTCATCCGAACGGACTGTAGGAAAATAGGCTATCGGAAAACGCGACACACCTTGATTATTGTCTTCTGAACCAAGAACAACGGTAGTGGTCTCGAAATAGCTTGCATTGTTAAGATCATAGTTTTCAAAAACGGATAGCACAGTCCTGCTTGATGGGATAACTGGTGCAAGCGCTTTTGCCAGTTCGGCAAAGGTGTTGGCCGCGTTGATCGCTTCACTGGCGACACGCAAAATTTCGTTTTCGGTCAGCAGCTGCTGCGTGGTGGCGAATGAGCGCGCATTTTGAACGGCGACGGCAATCTGGTTCGCCAGAATTGTTTTAGTGCGTACATCATCGGTCGTGAAGTGACCGATCGCTTTCGATTGCATATCCAATACGCCGATGAGCGCCTCATTCGCGATGATCGGCACTGCCATTTCGGAGCTGGTTTCAAGCAGCAGTGGATTCGGCAGGAAGTTTGGCTCCTTGCGTACGTCATCCACGATCACGCCCTGTCGGGTGCGCGCGCTTTGTGCCACTACCGATTGGTGGCGATCCATCGCGATGGCATGATCATAGGTTTTCATCATGCGTCCCGCTTCACCAGCGCCCCCTGCTAATTGCAGCATTTTGCCGTCTTCGCTGAGCAAATAAATGTGCGCGTGATACAG
>Ga0209511_1000259_pt1 | contig 57122 bp, 47 predicted proteins | sample SSSSmetaG_FD_184141 | JGI IMG/M metagenome (GOLD analysis project Ga0209511, IMG submission 184141) | Glacier valley bacterial and archeal communities from Borup Fiord, Nunavut, Canada, to study Microbial Dark Matter (Phase II) - ​SSSS... | ecosystem: Environmental > Aquatic > Freshwater > Ice >... | reverse complement strand
TATCCTCTTCAAGAACCCCTGCATTGGTCAAATAATTGAGCAAGGTGGATTTTCCTGCATTCGTATATCCAACAATCGCAATCACTGGGACCATATTCTTGCTTCTAAGACTTCTAGCTGTCTCCCTACTCTTCTTCACATCGTCAAGTTCATGATTTAATTGTGTAATTCTATCTTTTATCAGTCGGCGATCCATCTCCAGTTTTTTCTCACCAGGCCCCTTTGTTCCAATACCACCGCCAAGTCTGGACAGGGAATTTCGAAGACCAATCAGTCTTGAGGAACGATACCTTAGCTGCGCAAGTTCTACTTGAATTTTACCTTCTTTTGTAGATGCACGATTCGCAAAGATATCGAGGATTAAAATTGTTCGATCCAATACCTTCATTTGAAGTTCGCTTTCCAGATTCTTAAGCTGCGTAGGTGATAATTCATCATCACAAACAATGCACGTTGCATTAAGTTCCATGGCAAGTAATTTTACCTCTTCTATTTTACCCTTACCAATATAAGTACCCGGATGAACGCGTTCTCTATTCTGAATTATTTTTGCTACCGTAATAGCACCTGCAGTATTGCCAAGCTCCTCTAATTCATCCAATGATTCTAATGTATCAGCTTCATCCGAAACAGAAACTCCTAGGAGCACCAACCGTTCCATCTGATCCTTTATATCTATCAAATCCGCCATAATTCTCTCCATTCCGCCGATAACCGAGGCACAAACATAAGTATTGTGAATTGTGAAAACAGTTCTTTTCTCTAATTAATCCTAGTTCTTAAAAATTCTTCTTCTCGTATCCCATCGGCATCTTCTGGATATTCTTTGTTATATACCATCAATTTCTCCAATGCCTCGGTAAACATGCCTGAATCCTCATATGCTACAATCTCGTTGTGTAGTAAGGATTTTATCACACTCACATCTTGATAAGCAATCCCTTTTTCCAAATAGCTCAGTGCCATCTTGTATTCTCCGGTTTTAATAAGACAAGAACCTATTTCGTTATATACGCTTGGAGTATCAATTTTCCCCTCTTTAATAAACTTCTCATAGTTGTAAATAGCCGTTGCATAATCCTTACTACTTTCAGAAATTTTGCCCAGATAAAAGTAAGCTTCACTGAATCCATTCTCAATACCTAGTTTAAACTCTTGTAAGGCCCCATCAAAATTACCTTGAAAATAATGTACCTTTGCTAGATTAAATTGATCCTCTTTTGTTATTAGCTCTATCTCACCCGCAAGTTTTAACGTTTCCTCTGCAATATCTTCCTTCTTATTCTGCGTCATAAGAAAATACTTTCCGAAATAATATTCAAAACAATTAGGCTGTAATGATATTGCCATGTCATAGTCGGTAAGACTCTTCTCATAATCACCTAATTTACTATAAGCCAAAGCACGTGCATCATAAATTGCTGCATCCTCCTTGTTATGAGAAAGAATACTCGTATAGGTTTCAACAGCTTCCTTATAAGAACCTATTTTTTCTTGCGTACTTCCTTTATAATACAATATATCCATATCAAGCTCTGTTAATTCGTTCATCAATAATGCTAGATCAAATTGTTCAATTGCTTTCTCATATTGTAGCATATGATAGTAAGCAATCCCTTTTCCTCGATATACTCGCTTATTATTCTCATTGATCATCTGGATGTCCCTTTCAAGATAAGCGCTGTCAAACTGAGCTAGAGACTCCTCATATTGTTCAAGTGCTATTAAGGTCAAACCATATTCAATATAATAATCTGCTCGTTTCGAATTTAGAGCAATCGCTTTCTGATAATTGATTGCTGCTTCCTCATAATTATCACTTTGAAAACATTTCTGCCCTTCTTTATAATAATGACCTGCTGACCTAGTGCTGCAGCCGGTTAGTAAAGTAATCATAATTAAGAATAATCCAAAATATAAAATCCCGTTTTTCAAAGTTACCCCCATTCCACCGCCAACGGCAACAACTGCTTTTAAAATATCCAGGAATTCGATTTACCGAATTCTTTGCCTACAAGGTTTATATTGTTATCTAATAGTACAATATAGTGTATCTTTGGATAATTATACACCATGATTCACCAAAAGGCAACAAATCAAAAAGCGTCTACCCTGCAATTTTTAGATAGGGGTAGACGCTTAATGTATAAATTATATCTTATTTTTATTGATCAACCGAAAAGAGAAAATGTTAAGAATATAGTAGCTGTCAAGGATGCAACCAAAGAAACTACCGTTATTTGTGTGTTAATGGAAGGACCTGCGGTATCCTTAAATGGATCACCGACAGTATCTCCTATAACGCCTGCTTTATGAGCATCTGAATTCTTACCACCATTATGTCCGGATTCAATGTATTTCTTTGTGTTATCCCAAAGACCACCTGAGTTAGACATAAACAATGCAAATAATAAACCACTTACTATATTGCCAGTTATGAAACCACCAATTGCTTGAACTCCTCCAATAAAGCCTACTAAAAGCGTTGCAATAATTACCATGAGTCCAGCAGGGATTAGTTCTTTAATCGCACCGTCAGTTGCTATTTCAATACATTTGTCATATTCGGGAACAACACCCTCTTTACCTTCTTTAAGACCAACAATTTCTCTGAATTGACGATGAATTTCTTTCACCATACGTTGTGCATTGCGATCTACGCCAAGCATCAACATAGCTGAGAATACAGCTGGGATAGCAGCACCGAATAATAATCCGAAGAATACAACAGGATTGATAATATCAAATCCTTCTATGTATTTTTGTCCTTCTGCAACCATACCTAGCTTAACTGCTGCAGTATTAACTTCCGTCATAAAGGCACCTAAAAGTGCAATTACTGTAAGGCCGGCAGCACCGATTGCAAAACCTTTTGTTACAGCCTTTACTGTATTTCCTGCACTATCAAGTTTATCAGTGATTTCAAGCGCTTTATCACCTAAATCACCCATCTCTACGAGTCCACGAGCATTATCAACAATCGGGCCATAAGCATCATTTGATATAATCATACCTACGATGGATAACATACCCACTGCAGCCATGGAGATACCAAACATCGCATAACCTTCTCCAAGAGGCTCACAAATCTTATAAGCTGCAAGAGCAGAAATACCAATACCTACCATAGCAGGTAAGGTGCTCATGAGTCCATAGGAAATACCGGATAATATAGTGAACGCAGGTCCAGATTCACAGGCTTTTGCAACTTCATGAACTGGTTTCTTCTTATCATCAGTAAAATAGTCACTTGCGATACCAATAACCACGCCGACTGTAAGGCCAATGGCACTGGCAGCCCAAATACGCCATTCAAAATCAAATACTACGGTTGCAACGGCAGTTAAAACACCGAAAATAATTGTAGTTACATATGTATTACTGTTTAGTGCTCTGGTTGGATCTCCATTTTCCTTCATTTTGGCTGATAAAACACCAATCATAGAAGCTAATAATCCAATCGCTGCATAGCAAAATACCATTGCCGCATTCACACTTCCTCCAGTTGCTTTATCAATAGCAGTGGCCATAATAAGAGCGGCAGCCATTGAAGCCACATTAGAGTCAAATAAGTCAGCACCCATACCGGCTACGTCACCAACATTATCACCAACGTTATCTGCGATAACTGCGGGATTTCTAGGATCATCCTCAGGAATACCAAGTTCAACCTTACCACATAAGTCAGCACTAATATCTGCTGTCTTTGTAAAAATACCGCCGCCTGCTTTTGCAAAAAGTGCCATAGAACTAGCACCAAAGCTGAAGCCTAAAAGTGCAGTTGTACTATCTGTTAATATAAGAACAAGCGTAACACCAAGCAAACTAGAACCAACAACAGCCATACCCATGACTGCACCACCACGAAAACCAGACATAAAGGAAGGCTTAATTCCCTTCGTAGCTGCTTCCGCAGCTTTTACATTTGCTATTGTTGCAATGTTGATACCTATCTTTCCTGCAATCCCAGAAAAAACAGTTCCGAATACATAAGAAACAGCCATCATAAGATTATCAAGTATATTTCCCTTCCAAACAGGGGCTGGAAGAAAAATAAAAATAATAATTGCTGCTACTGTACAAAAGCGTGCCAAGGTTTTGTACTCTTTTGCTAGAAATGTGTTTGCACCATTACGGATTAGTTTACCTACTTCAGCAATGCGCTTGTTTGAGGATGGTTGCGATGTCACCCATTTATAGAGCCAAACCGCTGCTCCAAAAGCGAGAACTGAAATAATAATTGATGCAACTTGGAAAAAACGTACGTCAAATTTCAAAATGCTCATCTCCCTAGAATTATATTTAGCCAAATATTAGCCACATTACAAATACTACCACTTTTATATTTTTTGTGCAATAGCAAAAAGCAAAGAATTTTCGTATTATTTGTCTATTAACACTATATTTTATAAATGAATATATATCTTTTTAGCTATAATCACTAAGCTTTAAATCTCCTCAGTAAATTTCTCTATCTATTTTTTCTGATATTTTTTAATTCATATTTAGATCTTAGTAAGATACATAAAAGTATTGAAATATCAAAATTTAGATTGCATTATGTAGGAAAGTAAGATACAATTAAAACAATTTCATTCTAACATCATAATGCGGAATTTCGTTTGAATCTCAAGGCTCTTGAAAATAACGTTAGACTTACCTAGATTAAGAATGATACTATATTATAAACATAATGTTCGTTTCTCAAATTTAACGTATTACGCATTAATTATAGTACGTTTTTTCTTTGTGAAAATTGAACATAATAGTAACAAGCGACTTGTCTTATATGCTAAGGAGGATTATTTATTATGGATTTTTTATTGTCAGGAATTACGTCTATAACACCACAGCAACTTCTCATGTATGGAGTTGGTGCATTGCTGATTTATCTTGCAATAGGTAAAGGCTTTGAACCAGCATTACTTCTTCCAATGGGCTTTGGTGCAATTTTAGTTAATTTACCAGCATCAGGTGTATTAAACCAAACACTAGAAGGGATCGGAGAAACAAACGGAATTATCGAGTGGTTATTTCACGTTGGTATTGACGCTTCGGAAGCTCTACCTCTTTTACTCTTTATTGGTATTGGAGCAATGATCGATTTCGGACCATTACTTTCGAACCCTACTATGCTTCTATTTGGTGCTGCAGCACAGTTTGGTATCTTCTTTGCAATCTCTGTTGCAACATTACTCGGCTTTGATTTAAAAGATGCTGCTTCGATTGGTATCATTGGCGCTGCAGATGGCCCAACATCAATTTTAGTATCTCAAATTTTACATTCCAAATTTATTGGCGCCATCGCCGTCGCGGCCTATTCTTATATGGCATTAGTACCAATTGTTCAGCCTTTCGCGATTAAATTGGTTACAACAAAAAAAGAAAGACTCATTCGTATGACTTATAATCCAAAATCAGTGTCAAAGATGACAAGGATTCTCTTTCCAATTATTGTTACTTTTATAGCAGGAATGATCGCACCACAGTCAGTTGCCTTAGTTGGCTTTTTAATGTTTGGTAACATTATTCGTGAATGTGGCGTGTTAGGCAGCTTGTCTGATACAGCTCAGAATTCACTTGCAAACCTTATCACTTTATTACTTGGTATTACAATATCCTTTAGTATGACTGCGGAAACCTTTGTGAAGTTTGACACCTTAATGATTATGTGTTTAGGTCTTGTGGCTTTCGTGTTTGATACCATTGGTGGTGTATTATTTGCAAAGTTCCTCAATCTTTTCCTAGGAAAGAAGAAAATCAATCCTATGATTGGTGCAGCTGGTATCTCTGCATTCCCTATGTCCGCACGTGTGGTTCAGAAGATGGGACTTAAAGAAGATCCTTCTAATCATCTTTTGATGCATGCAATAGGCGCTAATGTATCTGGACAAATAGCATCCGTTGTAGCGGGTGGTATTATACTTAGTCTTGTTTCTAAAATGCTTTAATAACTGTCTGTAATATTGAAAGGAGTACAATATGCGATTTGATAATTTTATGTTTTCACTTGAAATCATGTGGAAAGGTATGCTTGGAATATTTGTTGTAATTATATTAATTACATTTATAGTGTTGCTACTGACTAAAATTTCAAGCCTTATGGAAGCCAGAAAAGCCAAGAAGAATAGTCAATCATAAATAGTTTTAAAAGGTTACTAAGTACAAAGTGCATGCAGATACCAAATAATATAATTTGGTCCCTGCATGCACTTATTTTTTTCTATTTATTTGTTTTCAATACATTGCCTATCATCTTAAAGCTAATCTTCTGCCCACTGTATAATACCATTCCTTTGTAAATTCTGGCTGCAAGCATAATAGTTAAGAGTGAGAAAATCAACAAGATTGCCATTGCAATGATTCCCTCTGTAAGTCCTATCGTACCAGTAATCAAATCTACCGGAACACAAAACGGTGCAGTAAATGGAATGTATCTCGCAACAGTGATTATGGCATCGTTTCCCATCACCGGAGCCAGATAACAAACAAGCCAGCTGATAATAACTGGGAACTGGAAGATAGCCTGTGTAGATGCGACATCTTCCGGTTTGGAGACCATACATCCTGCAAGTCCAGCAATCACACAGTAGAATAAAAATCCAACACAGAAGAATATCACTGCCAAAACCACGGCAGGTAGTGTCAATGCTGTTTCTCCGATGTTATCCTTTAGGAAATTGATGATGGTAATTGCGGTGTTCTCATATTCCGGATAAATCGCTTGCGCCACCGCATTTCCACCGTACAAGCCGACAAAGGCGGCGAAAACCCAAGTTACAAATTGTACAATTGCCATTGATGTAATTGCCAATATCTTTCCGCTTATTAATGCATACGGATGAACCGCGGTTAATAAGGTCTCTATCAGCTTAGAAGTCTTCTCTGTGGAGACTGATTTACTGATTGTCTGCCCATACAGCAAAAGCATGGCATACAGCATAAGACCAAACAACATAGGTGCTAGCATCTTAATTACAAACGCGATCTCACTTGTGCTTTCACCGATTTCTGCAAATGATGTCACAACAGGCTTAAGTACCGACGTAAGCTGTTCCACTGATAGACCCGCCTGCATCAGTTTATTGGATTCAAAGCCAGACGACATTGGTCCAAGTAGCGTTTTAGCTTGACTTTTTGTAATCATTGATTGCGCAGGTACTGTAGCCTCTACTTCATATCCTGACTCTATCTTCGTAATAATCACGGCAATTGTTTGTGAAGAGTTTGCCGCAGCGGTCTGAATCACTTCATCCCTCGTTTGCTCTGTTACTGTCACAAACTTAATGTGACCAAACTGTTCTCCATCAATCTGTGGAATGATCTCTTCATAATTCGTTGGCTGTAATCCACTATTATCTAAGACATAAACCATTTGAATTGGAGATTTCTCAATAAGATCAACCTTATCTGGCTTTGCAACCAACACGTTGATTAGTACAAATGCCGCCATAATAAGAATTGTAACTAATGCAGTAACAAGTTTAAAGCCTACTCCCTTCGTGGCCTGTCGAAAGGTAAAACCATACACTGCCTTCCATCCTCTAAAATTATCTTTCATATTTTTCAACATTCCTTTCGCTTCGCTCATACCTGCGCGTGTTTTCTGCGCATAATAAGTTTGTGCCGAGGATTTCGTAGGCACAAACTTTGTTTCACCCTTCTACACTGTCTTTGAAAGTTTAATTAATTCTTTCACTTTAATTTTGTTCCCATTATGAAGAATTAAAGTCTCATAGACTTTTGCAACAAATCGGAACAACAAGACGATGAACAATACCTGCAGTACAATTGCAGCTGCTACTAGCAACACGCTAGCCTTTCCAACTAGAATGGCACCTGGTAATACGAAAGGAGAAGAGAGTGGAAATAAGTAGGCAAAAGTAACAAATCCATTTACTCCACTTCCCATTAATACATTTGCTGCACCTAATCCGATATATACGCCAATCAAGTTGGTGAAGGTAAATAACATAAGTCCTTCACTCATCTCTTCTAGTCTGCTGACTGTTGCACCTGCAAGTCCAGCTAAGGTTGCATAGAAAATCATTCCAAGAACAATCAGTATAAAGCAGAACACAATATTAATTATATTTAAGTTCTGAAAGATATCTTTCGGAAGATACTGACTAAGTACGTCCCCTCCGTTATCAGAAGAAAAGTAAGCGGAAATCTTATTGGAGGCAAACAGGATTGCCACCATAGAAATCATCTGCAACAGCACCGCTGTTAACATTGCTATAATTTTACCGACCATAAGCGCTAGCGGTTTCACTGATGTTAACAAATATTCGATCACCCGAGTGGATTTTTCTGTAACTATGGAGGTTGCAATTTGAGTGCTTGCCAGAATATTTACCATTAATACAACAAATAAGATTCCATAGATAAACCAATACTCGCTGAAAGATATGGACGTATCTTCTTTTATAATGGGGGCGCCATTAACATCTGCCATGGAGACTTTTGTCTCAACTTCTGCATGAAGCATAGCAATCTGATCATCCGTAATTCCGAGTTCGTTTATCTTAAAAGCAGTAAATTGCTCCGATATGGCATTCGCTAGCAACTGCATGCTAGTATCCTTGATTGTCCCTTTACTTGCCTTTAAAAAATCCAAGGAATACATGCCTTCGTTCTCCGTAATTGTAAGGAGTACAGCTTCGTTTTCTTTCTCTTCAATTCTCTTGGCAACAATATCTTTATCTTCCTGCATCGCTTCAAAGACAATGTGACTCATTGTCTCATCCATAGGAATCTCCGAGATATCCATATTAGGAAGCATCGTCTCGTTGTTGACATAGACTTTTTTCACCGGACTTGGTGTGCTCACATCTTCTGTGTTAGAGGAAGTAATCATACTTATAAGCGGCATTGAAACCATCGCTAAGATAAGAAGTATCACATAGGAGATGATAAATGCTTTACTTTTAAGCGTTTGTATCAGCGTAAACGAAAAAACATCCTTCCAACCTGCAATATTACTTTTCTTCATGAACATCCCCCACCTTTTCAATGAATATTTCATGCAACGACGGTTCACGCAATTCAAATTTTATAACCGGAATCTTGTCACCAATCAACTTTGTCAAGAACGCCATTGCCTGTTCCTCTCCTTGAACCTTTAGATGATATTCACTTGGTGTTTTGTTCACAATGGTTAGTCCACTGGCTGAGATATAGGAAGCAATATCCACATCACTCTTAACAAAGAGATTTACACGGCCATAGCCCTTTTTAATTTCATTTAAATTTCCCTGAAGCACTGCCTTACCACGATCTAATATCGTAATATCCGAACAGAACTCCTCAATTGTCGGCATCTGATGGCTGGACATAATTAGATATTTGTTCTTAGCGATTTCTTCCCGTATGATGGCCTTAAATAAATCCGTATTGACTGGGTCAAGTCCGCTTAATGGCTCATCTAGAATAATTAATTCTGGATCTGAAATCAAAGTAGCCATTAATTGAATCTTTTGCTGATTTCCCTTAGACAGCTGATCCGCACGAGAAGCTTTTGGCGATTTCTTTCCTTTTACCTTCGGTGGAAATACATACTCATTCACTGCTAATCGTTCTGACCAATATTCAATACGACTCATAGCAGTTTTTTTAGATACATTTCGTAGCTTTGCAAAATATAATAGCTGATCAAGTAAAGAATACTTCGGATATAGTCCTCGCTCTTCTGCAAGATAGCCAATATTTGTTCTTACGGCATCAAGTGGTTTCCCATTCCATAATACCTCACCACCATTTTTAGCCAGCATTCCTAGGATAATACGTAACGTTGTCGTCTTACCTGCACCATTCGTCCCTAGTAAAGCATAGACCCCCGGTTGATTAATTTCAAAACTCAAGTCATCAACAACGACTTTATCACCATAATTCTTTGTTAAATTTCTAACACTTAAAGACATGATACCCCTCTTCCCTGCTCCAATCAGACTACTGATGTGGTTTAGCGTTTTATTGGCTAATTATACCACTATATGGTATTAAGGAAAAGTAGTTAATGTAGTTTTAATGAATTTATAATGTATTAACACTCCCTAATAGATAGCGGCATTAGTTACAAAACAAAAGGAAGAGATTAAAGAAAAGCCCGCCAAAAAACCGGCAGGCTCACTTCCTATGCTATTTGTACCTTCCTAACAGTTTATTTTCATGAGAACTCCTTGCTACAACATTCTGCGTTTTTCATAATGGGTATGAAGCAACTTATGCGCTTTCTCGCCATAAGGCTCTCCAAGAAATTCCTCGTAAAGCTTTTGAATGTATGGATTCTCGTGTGACTTTCTAATTGTCTTTTCCTCGTCTTCCTTGTAAATACCTTCCATTCTCTTCTTAAGAATTTCTATATTTCCATGATGGTAAGGTTGTCCTCCTCCTCCAATACAACCACCTGGACATGCCATTATCTCTATTGCATGATATTGTACCTTACCTTCTCTTATATTTTCGAGAAGCTCTCTAGCATTACCGAGACCGTGAGCAACTGCAATCCTAACATCCAAATCGTTAATCCTTATCACAGCCTCTTTGATTCCATCGAAACCTCTAAGGTCGTGGAACTCTACTTTCTCCAAAGTCTCCTTTGTCAGCCATTCATATGCAGTTCGAAGTGCTGCCTCTATTACACCACCGGTTGCTCCGAATATGACTCCGGCACCTGTGGATTCACCTAATGGATTATCGAACTCATCGTCCTCCAAATACATCAGGTTTATATTTGCCTCTCTCAGCATCTGGGCCAGTTCTCTGGTCGTAATAACTTCGTCCACATCCTGCATACCATCGTGAGACAGCTCTGGTCTTGCCGCCTCATACTTTTTCGCAATACAAGGCATTACAGAGATTACAGATATATTTTGCGGATCGATTCCCATCTTCTCGGCATAATAGGTTTTTGCAATCACTCCAAACATCTCATGCGGAGACTTGCTGGTGGACGGTATGTCCAACATGTCTGAGAATTGATGCTCAAAGAACTTGACCCATCCCGGGCAACAGCTGGTTAGGATCGGTAGTTTTCCTCCATGCTGCAAACGGTGAAGAAACTCGGAAGCCTCTTCCATGATCGTGAGATCTGCAGCAAAGTCTGTGTCGAATACTTTATCAAATCCAAGCTGCCTGAGCGCAGTAACCATTTTCCCTGTTACTCTGGTTCCCGGTTCTGCTCCGAATTCCTCGCCCAGCGCAACCCTAACGGCAGGTGCCGTCTGAACTATCACGAATTTACTTGTATCATTGATTGCATCCCATACTCTTGCGATATGGTTAACCTCAGTTAATGCCGCTGTTGGACATACTGATACACACTGTCCACAGAAGACACATGTGGACTCATTCATCGGCAGGTTCATGGATGGCGCAATAAAAGTATCAAAGCCTCTGTTTATCGCCGAAAGAACATTAACTGTCTGAACCTCGTTACACATGGTCTCGCACCTTCTACACATAATGCACTTGTCCATATTTCTAACAATGGATTTACTTGATATATCCTTCGGGTGCTTTGCCCTTTCGCCTTTGTATTTAATAGCACGTATATTCAATTCCGCTGCCAGAGCCTGAAGCTCACAATCCCTGTTCTTTTCGCATACAAGGCAATCGTTTGGATGATTAGAAAGAAACAGCTCTAAAATAACTCTTCTTGCCTTGATACATCTTATCGTGTTTGTTTTCACCACCATACCCTCGAACACTGGAGTCGCACAAGAAGGCGCAAGGTTTCTTCTTCCCTCTACCTCGACTACGCATACACGGCAGGAAGCTCCTTTGTTAACATATTTAAGATTGTGTAGGTTAAGATGGCAGAGTGTTGGTATTTTTATATTCAATTTTGCGGCCGCCTCAAGGATTGTGCTTCCTTCCTCTATCGCAACGTTCTGATTATTAATTGTTATATTTATCATAGCCATAAGTCCCCCCTTTCACTAGCGCTTTTCAATCGCACTGAATCTACATTTGTTATAGCAGGCACCACACTTGATACACCTGGATTGGTCGATTTCATGAATCTTCTTCAATTCACCTGAGATACAACTTACAGGGCACACCCTTGCGCAGGCAGTACAGCCAACGCATTTATCCGGTAGTATGTTAAAGGACAAGAGTGACTTGCATACTCCTGCAGGACATTTTTTATCTCTAACATGAGCTAGATACTCATCATAGAAGTAATGCAACGTACTCAGAATTGGATTTGGAGCAGTTTGCCCCAGACCGCAAAGTGAGGTGTCTTTGATCACATCTGAGAGTACTGCTAGGTCGTCTAGATCCTGTTCGGTGCCATTGCCTGATGTTATCTTCTCTAGTATCTCGAGAAGCCTTTTGTTCCCAATACGGCATGGAGTGCATTTACCACAGGATTCGTCACATGTGAATTCAAGGTAGAACTTTGCTATGTCTACCATACAGTTATCCTCATCCATTACAATCATTCCGCCCGAACCCATCATGGAACCTATTTTGGTAAGCGATTCATAATCGATGGGAATATCCAGATTTTCTTCTGTGATACAACCACCTGAGGGCCCACCGGTCTGTACCGACTTAAACTTTTTGTTATTCTTAATTCCACCGCCGATATCGTATATAACCTCACGGAGCGTGATTCCCATAGGAACTTCCACCAATCCGACATTATTAACTTTTCCAGCTAATGCGAATACCTTGGTTCCTGGAGATTTCTCAGTTCCAATCTTGTTAAACCAATCCGCTCCTCGAAGGAAAATAGGAGGTATATTAGCCAAAGTCTCAACATTGTTTACACAGGTAGGTTTATTCCAAACACCACTTTCTGCAGGAAATGGAGGCTTTGTTATTGGTTCTCCTCTCTCGCCCTCGATAGAACTTATCAAAGCGGTTTCTTCTCCACAAACAAATGCACCTGCACCATATCTTAGTTCGAGATCGAAGTTGAATCCTGTGCTGAGTATATTTTCTCCCAATAAGCCCAATTCCCTGGCCTGGGAAATGGCTATTTCAAGCCTACTAATGGCAAGCGGATATTCTGCCCTTATATAGATGTATCCATGTTCAGCTCCTATAGCATATCCTGCAATAGCCATTGCCTCCAGAACAGAATGAGGATCTCCTTCCAGGATGGACCGATCCATAAAAGCACCCGGATCGCCTTCATCGGCATTACAGATGATATATTTTTCCTTTTCTTTACTTTTGCTGGCATACTTCCATTTGAGACCAGTAGGAAATCCGCCGCCTCCTCTGCCCCTGAGACCAGACCTAATCACTGTTTCAATTACCTCTTCCCTGCTTATTTCGGTAATGCATTTCGCTAGAGCCTGATATCCATCGGCTGCAAGGCATTCATTGATATCCTCGGGATTGATAAAGCCACAGTTCCTAAGAGCAATACGAATTTGTTTTTTATAGAAAGGAAGATCCTTCTGCCCCTCAAGCTTCACATTTAGATTCGGCTCCACATAGAGCAACCTTTGAACCTGACGTCCCTTTATTACATGCTCTTCAACTAATTCCTCCGCATCTTCCGGTTGCACCATTACATAGAAAACATTATCCGGGTAAACCTTTATAATTGGTCCCTTTTCACAAAATCCGAAGCACCCTGTAACAACAACATCTATTTCACCTGCAATACCATGCTTTTCCAAGCTTTCCTTCAACTTATCTACCAGTTTTAAGCTTTCCGAAGACGTACATCCAGTACCGCCACAAACCAATAGATGCATCCTGTAGTTACTCATTCTTTATATCCTCCTTGTAGTTTAGGAGGATTTACCTCCTTGTAGTTTAGGAGGATTTACCTCCTATCGTCTATATTTAAAATGACCTAGTGATTATTGCATTCTGGAGAAGACGTCCATTTTTAATATGCTCATTTACTATCTCACGAGCTCTTTTTGCATCAACATGCCCGTATATTACGGATGGTATATCGTTACTGACAACCTCTATGATTGGTTCCGATGCACAATAGCCCATGCATCCTGTCTGGGTTACCGAAACATTAGCGATATTCTGCTTCTCGAGCTCATCTATGATTGCACTCATAGTTTCCCTAGCACCACTTGCTATGCCACAAGTTGCCATTCCTACTCTGATCAGAATTCTGTCCTCAGATTCCGCTGTTGACCTCAAATCCAAATTATCTAGGGCAGCTTGTCTTATTTTCTGAAGTTCTTCTATGGTTTTTAATTTACTCATATTTTACACCTTTCCTGCGCATGTTTTCTGCGCATATTAAGTTTGTGCCGAGGATTACGCAGGCACAAATTTAGCGGCATTTCAACAACCTGGAAGAAGTTCAAAATGAATTTCCAATGGAATTCATTTTGGAGTTCTTCCGTGTGAAGGTGTTCTTCCCTTCACTCTTCTTTGTATTCAGCGATTATTTTTTTCACATGATCTACTTCAACTCTTCCGTAAACCTTCTCATTAATCATGGCTACCGGAGCAAGGCCGCAAGCACCAATACACCTCAGTCCTGACAAAGTAAATTTCATGTCCTCCGATGTTTCGCCTACTTTTAGGTTCAATTCTTTTTCAAACTCTTTCATAATAGCATCAGCGCCTCTTACAAAACACGCTGTTCCAAGACAAACATTAACCACATTCTTACCTCTCTCCTTAGTAGTGAAGTAGGAGTAAAAGCTGATTACTCCGTATATTTTGGAGCTGGGGATAACCATCTTCTCCGAAATGTATAAAATCAACTCGTCCGACAGATACCCATAGAGATGTTGTGCTTTATGCAGGACAGCAATCAACGCCCCTCTCTTGTCTTCAATGCTGTCAATAAAGCTATGAAGTTCATAAAAATTTTCCTGCGTATTGTTTTCAATTACCATATTTTGCCTCCTAATTCATGTAATCATTAATTATTTCATATCCAAAATTAAAAAGGACTAAATTTATCCATTATGAATATTTATATGTTAGTTATTTGTTAATCTTTAAGTTTTATACAAAATTAGAAAATTTCGTATTATCAATAGCTCACTCATTCATAACTATTCCATAAAAATCTCATATCGCAACTACACCATCAGTATAAAAAAACTGTAACTGTGCAGAGTTATGCATCAGTTACAGTTTTCATCCAGTGTATTTAATTTTACAAATTCTTCAGTAGGTTTTTTTAATAACTGTTAGACAAAGTTTCATCCATCGGTTTAAAGCCCTGTCCAAACACTTCATTTGACTCTGTTATTATAAGAAATACATTTTTATCAATCTCATGTACTGCTTTTCGAATCGCAACAACCTGGCGATTATTACAAGCACACATGACCACTTGCTTATCATCACGAGAATAAGAACCTTGTCCGCTTAAAAAAGTTGCTCCTCGCCCAGTCATATCACCAATTCCTTTGGCTACTGCTTCTCCGCAATCGGTCACAATAAAAAGTAATTTTCCTGCACCTAAACCATACATGATTTTGTCAATTACTATCGTAGTAGCTACTGTTGCAAATATTCCTAGCATCACAGCATCTATATTATGAAATACAAGTCCACCGATTAAAACAACTGCACCATCAATTCCCCAGGTAATCTGTCCTATGGATAGGTGTGGAAACAATTTACGTATGGCCATAATAAGAAAATCTGTTCCACCTGAGGACGCACCTCTATAATATATAATTGTTAACCCTAATCCTGAAAAAACACCAGTACAAATTGCTGCATAAAATGGATTTCCCGAATACATAGGAAATTTTGATACGACTAAGTCTAATAGGATAGCAAAGACAAGCATCGTTTTTGCTGATTTAAATAAAAATCTTTTCCCTAATATTTTATAACTAATTAAAATAACTGGTATGTTCATCGCAATCGATGTAATTCCCATTGGCAGTCCATATAGATGATTTAAAATTACAGATAACCCAGAAATTCCAACAGGTGCAAACTTTGCGTTAACAGCAAAACAAAATACACCAATATTAAATAACAAAGCTCCAATGATATCATAAACGAAATCCCAAACTATCTCTTTAAATTTTTCTTTCTTCATCTTCTTTGCATTTACCTCCTCTTCTATTCAAAAGCACTTTTTTATTAAAAAAAGAGACTATCCCATTATAAAATAGCCTCTCTATCACTAGAATTTATTTGCACAACCGCAGACTTTTATTTTTTCTATTACAAAAGCTTTTACACATTCTCGACCGGCCGCGCCATACTTTTTCGGATCTATTGTATCGGGATCATCTTTTAGTACTTGCTTCACTCCAGTACTATAAGCAATGCGCAATTCAGTAGCATAGTTTACTTTACAAATTCCTCTTTGAATACTCTCCATAACTGCTTTATCTGGGACTCCTGAACCACCGTGCAATACCAATGGAATATCCACAACTTCACGAATTTGGGAAAGTCGTTCAAAATCTAACTTTGGCACTCCTTTATATAAACCATGTGCTGTTCCAATTGCTACAGCTAAAGAAGAAATTCCAGTTCTTTCAACGAATTCTTTTGCTTGTAAAGGATCTGTATAAGCATTTCCTTCTCCACCCTCTAAATCATCTTCTTTACCACCAACTTTTCCAAGTTCAGCTTCTACAGGAATTTGAGCAGCAGCACAAGCGTCAACCACTCGTTTCGTTACACTAATATTTTCTTCAAATCCCTCGTGGGAACCATCAATCATAATCGAAGTATATCCTGCTCTAAATGCTTGCATAGCAAGCTCGAAGCTAGAACCATGGTCTAAATGGAGCGCAACTGGTACACTCGCCTTCTCAGCTACCACTTTTACCATTCCGAAGAACAATTCAGGGGACGCATACTTTATAGTTGAAGGGGTTGTTTGCATCATAACTGGTGCATGTAATTCTTCTGCAGCTGCAATAACTGCCTGTACCATTTCCATATTTTCTACATTAAAAGCACCCACTGCATAATTTCCTTTTTGTGCATTTAATAGCATTTGTTTTGTTGTTACTAATGGCATAGTATCTCCTCTATTCTTTTCTTATTTTTCTCGCTAGAAGCGCTGCTCCTTGAACCGGTGTAAGCATTGGTTCTTTTAAATATCCACCTATGTCTTTTACTTTACTTTCCAAACATGGTAGCACAAACTCCTTTGCATGAAACAGCCCGCCCGAATAGGATATCGCAAATTCTTTTCCTTCTAGCTGCAGTTGTCTTGCAACACCTTGTACAAGTGCAAACAATTCTTCGGCTGCACACTCATATAATCTAATTGCCGAAGCGTCTCCTGCTCTAGCTGCCTCTAATAGAATTATTTGCAAGGAAGCCACCTTACTTCTACTTGGAGCATACTCTCTTTCCATTAAATCAATAAAATCCAGATCATCTATTAAATTAAAATGTTCTCTTACAAGTAAATAGAGTGCTCCCTTTTCAATTCGACTATCTGCCTGTTTTGAAAATAGTTCCATCGTTTTTCTTCCAATCCAATAGCAAGAGCCTTCGTCTCCAAAGAAAGTAGACCATCCTCCACTCCTTGCACTACGATTTTCACTATTCTTTCCAAAACAAATAGAACCCGTTCCAGCAACTACATTAATTCCTTGTTCCATGGCCAAAGAACCTGCCCATCCGACTTCCACATCATTGGTTAAATAAAACGGAATGTCTGCAAAAGCTACTTTCATTTTTTCCAGAATTAAACTATCTTCCGTTTTACTTTCTCCAAAACAAGGTAATCCAATTGCGACACCGCAAAGTTCGTTTTTCTCTATTCCTGCTAATTCTAAACACTTGTGAATACCACTCATGATTTTATCAATAACAATATCTACACTATATTCTTTATAGGAGCTACCATCTGTTTCTAAAGTAGCCATTTCTCGCCCATCTTTATCTGTCAAAAGATATGCTGTCTTGGTTCCTCCACCATCAATTCCTAAATAGCAGTTCATAAAAATTCTCCTTTAACTAACCTTTTACGCCACCTACGGTTAAACCTTCAACAAAATTCTTCTGCGCAATGGTAAAAATTATTACAACTGGTATAATCATCATGGTCGACGCTGCCATAACTAAATCCGTCTGTGTACCACGATCACTAAAGAAGGCTGCAATACCAACTGGAAGTGTAAATAAGTTACGTTTACTTACAGAAATCAATGGCCATAAATAAGAATTATAAGTAGCCATAAATAAATAGATAAATAATGCTGACATCATAGGTTTTGCCATTGGCATTGCAATAGAAAGGAACCTTCTAAAGTGTCCACAACCGTCTACTTCTGCTGCCTCCAAATAGTCATTTGGAAAATCCAAGAAGAACTGACGCATGAGGAAAATACCAAATATATTAACGAAATATGGTACGGTTAATACAAAATAGCTATTTGTCACTTTCATCGATGCCATTAATTTGTAAAGAGGTATCATTAATGTATCATATGGAATCATCAAGAAGGCTAACATAATTAAAAAGATAGCGTCTCTTCCTTTAAAATGGTACTTTGCAAACACAAATCCTATAATAGCGCTTGAGAAAACTCCCATTATTGTATTTACGATACCTGTACCCAAACTATTTACGTAATAACGAATAAATGGTATGTTGTCAAGAACTCTTTTAAAATTCGACATAACCCACTCATGTGGATACATAGTCGGAGGCATTCTAAGCAACTCTGACTGTGCTTTAAAAGAGGAAACAAGCATCCAGTAAAGAGGTAAAATCATAAAAAATGCGCCAAGTGTCATCAAAAATACCATCAAACCATATCCGATTTTTTGTTTCGTATCCCTTTTCTTTTTCATAATTATACCTCCTCTCTTTTATAATGACGTGCTTTTTCTTTTCTTTCCTTTGTTATGACCCACTGAATCAAACTAAAGAATAAAATAATTAACATTAATATAATTGACATAGCAGATGCATAACCTATATCACTGTTCTTAATACCTTTATTAAGAATGTGCAACAGCATAACCATCGTACTTGTACCTGGTGTACCATCTGTTAATATTTTTACTGGGGTGAAAAACATGAACGCTACCGTTGTGCTCATAACACATACAAATAAAATATTATTTTTAATCAGTGGTAATGTAATTTTGAAAAATTTAGCAATACTTCCTGCTCCATCTATACCCGATGCTTCATATAGTGATTTATCAATACCTCTCATCGCAGCTAAAAGAATAACTGCGTAGTATCCAAAAATCGACCATATCTGAATAATACAAAGACAAATTAGCGCCTGACCTATAGAAGTTAAAAAATCCTGACTTGGTAAACCCAATGCCTTTAAAATTGCATTAAATAAACCAAAGCTCTTACTGTAAAGCCAATCCCAAACCAAACTAATTGCAACGGCTGAAATAACCGATGGTAAAAAGTATATAAATGTAAATGCTTGTCTTCCTCTTTCACTTAACGCATTAAGTCCTGCTGCTAATAATATAGACAATACAACTGTGGATGGCACAATAACCACAGCTGACACAACTGTATTTTTAAGGGCAATAAGGAATGTTGCATCTTTTGTAAACGCTTTAATATATTGATCAAATCCTACAAATTTAAACGTTGAATAAGCCAAATGTGCATTGGTAAAACTATAAACAATAACTGATACAAATGGTATAATAAAGAAAATTAAAAACCATACAAACGTAGGTGCTAAAACGCCAAATAGAAACACATTTCGTCCTCTACTTAGATTTGATTTTTTTTTCTTATCCATAAAATTAATCCCTCCTACATACGTATTAATAGACATTGTTATTGCTTGAGCTCAACTGAATAATGGAATACATCTCCTCTAACAACACTTCTGCAATATTCTACAATCTTAGAACCGCTATAGGTAACACGAGTCAAGTTGATTGCAGCATCATTGTTCTGAACCTCTATATCTCTTGCATCTTCTTTTGAGATATTAATTGCGCAAAATGTCTCTATTGCATGGTCCAAATAGATATCAAATATTCTCAGTGATTTATATAATCCATTGTTTTGAACCATCTCGCCAGTCAATTCAGGTACATGTTTGACTGGTATATATGAATTCTCAATGGTATACGCTTTTGCGTCCATATATCGAATTCGTTTTATCCAGAACACTTTTTCATTGATTTCTAACTGTAATGCCTCTCTTATTGGCAAATCTGGAATAATAGCCTTAAAAGCAACTAATTTTGTGGTTTCCTTAATGCCTAGATTATTGAGTTCTTCGCTAAAAGAATAAAATTTATGAAGTTTTTGCCCAATGGCTCTACTTTGCACAAAAGTACCACGTCCTTGTTTTTTCACTAAATAACTTTCATCTTGTAACTCATCAATTGCTTTTCGCACTGTAATTCTGCTGACATCGAAAATCTCACAAATTTCTTTTTCGGATGGGATTTTACTTCCCTCTGTCCATTCATTTGAAAGTATCTTTCTTCGTAGTTCTTCTTTTAGTTGATAATAAAGTGCTAATGGTATATCTTTTCTAATATTATTTTCGATTGCCATATTCTTGGACACATCCTCTCGAATTTTAAATACATCATATCATCATAACCTATTTTTTTCAAATGTTATATCTAAATTAAAATATCTGGATGTGTAATCAATAAAGCTCTCCTTATTTCTTTTCAATATCGTATATTACAATGCCCTGTACTACACGATTGACATTACCCTTTGGGCAAGGATTGTCGGTGGTATAACCTTTTTCTAATGATTTCATCATAGATAGTAATTGTGAAAATACAAGAGATTTTATGTAAGCACCAATCTCTGAATTTTTCGGAAGTACTTCTGGAATTTCATAAGTAACTTCATAATTCTCACCTGACACTAGATCTTTTACCTTGTTTGGTTTTACACAAACCACTAAATTCTTTTGTTTTTCTGCAATTAACTCTTTTGCAAAATCTACGTCATACTTCAAACTATATTCCTGGCTTGATAAAAAATGAATGGTAATCGTATCTTCATTAATTACCGTTTTAGGTCCATGACGGAATCCTGTAGGAGCATCATATCCTGCATGTACATAGCCATCTGATAATTCCATGGATTTAATTGCTGCCTCTCTTGCAAGACCTTTTAAAGCGCCTGTTCCTAACCAAATAATTCTACGATAATCATTTTGAGCAATCTCTTCTGCTTTCGCTGCAATTGATGCAAAATCTTTATCTACACTATCTGCTAATACTTTCGTATATTCTGCATACTTTTCCATTTCTTTATAATGGAATAAACACCATGTTGATAAGGCCATACAACTTACGCTACTCGTCATTGCAAATCCTTTATCACAAGCTTCTTGTGGCATATTTAATACTAATGTTTTTTCTGTCTCATGACCGATTTTTGCTAATGTGCTGTTTTTATCGCATACGATGATAATGTTATAAAGATTTTTGATACGCTTTTTCGCAAAATTTACAGTCGCTGCACTCTCTGGACTCTCACCTGAGCGAGCATAAGAAATAAGTAATGTTGGCACGTCAAACAAAGTAGCATCTGGTGCACTGATAATATCTGTTGAATGAACTGTCTGTGAGCGAAGTCCCATTTCATTTGCTAGCATATATTCCATTACCTCGCCAACAAAAGCGGATGATCCTGCTCCTGTAAATACAATCCTTAATCCTTCTATAGACAATACCTCATCCATATATTTTGTAATCTCTTCATTTCTATCCATCATTCTATCGGCTACTTGTCTCCAAGTATCTGGTTGCTGTGCGATTTCTGTAGCTGTATAGATTGCACTATGTTCCTTATAATAACTTTCTGGTTTTCCAAAAAACATTTTCTCCATTTTACTCATCTCCTTTAGTTAGTTAGTTCTGTTCCTGTTATTTTCCCATCTAATAAACAAACCATATTATATGCAGACTGCATAGCCACATTATGAATTTCTCTATCAGCCAAACCACCCATATGCGGTGTTAATACTACATTTTCAAGTGCAAATAGTTCGCTCTCATATAATGGCTCTTCTTCGTAAACATCTAATGCTGCTCCTGCAATAGCATGCGACTTTAATGCCTCATAAAGAGCGTTCGTATCGATAATTCCTCCTCTAGAAGGATTTACTACAACTGCATTCTTTTTCATCATACTTAACGTTGTTTTATTAATCATATGATGTGTTTCTGGTTCATGTGGACAAGTAGGTATTACGATATCTGCTTCTTTAAACAATGTTTCTCGATCCACATAGGTTGCATTATATTTTTCTGCTAGCTCGGGTTTGTTGCTTGTGCTGCTTACGATAATTTTCATATCAAATCCAACCGCACGTTTTGCTACTGCCTGCCCTATTGCTCCAAAGCCAATAATTCCAATTGTTTTTTTTGATACAGCATAGCCGCGTTGTACACCTTCACACCATTTTCCCTTGCGGATTGCTCTGTCGCCTTCTGGAATGCGTCGCATCACACTTAAAATCTGACCCCATGCAAAATCTGCGACTGCATCAAAATTTTGTCTTGGTACATTGCATACCATAATATCTTTTGCTGCAAATGCCTCCAAATCCAAATGATCATAACCAGCACAGTTGAGGGAAACCGCTTTCAGACCTTCTGCTTTTGCAACAAATTCTTTTCCTAATGGAATGTCTGCTCCCATTAATATTCCTACTGGTTTCTCTTCTAATTTATTCCAATATTTTATTAAATCTGCCTCCAAATATCCTTGTCTATCACTTTCAGCTAATAAAATCGGTTCGTAACCACCATCTTTTAATGCTTGAAATGCTTCTTCCTCCTGCTCAAAAGAGAAGGAAACAATTAATACATTTTTATTCATCTTATACCTCTTTCCTTCTTTATTTGTATTGAGGTAAATAATCTTTGTGTTCTGCTATAAAGTCTTCCACAAGTTTTTCTGCAATGTCATAATCTGTTACTGCACCATCTAACATCATTGCATCTGCCCAAAGTTTCTTATCTCCTGTTAAAGCTGCTTCAACGGTAAGATCTACAGAAGCCAAACGCTTTACAATAATATCTTTCATAGGACCCGAGAAATTATTGATATGCATTGTTGAAAATCCTAAACCCGTTGCTACGCCTGGCAGTTCTAATACAGCATCATCAGAGATTCCTGCTACAGCACCATCATTTGAAATATTTACGGAGAATATCTTTCTTTCGTCTAAAATTAAGGATTTAATCATCTCTACCAATTGTTCATGTTCGCCATCTGCACGTTGGAACAATTCAGCTTCAACTTCGCCTTCCACAACTCCCTGATCTAGCATGTTTTTGTAAGTAGTCTCACCCCTTGCAATAACTTCTTCGATTGGGAACGCATCTATTCCTAAAGTTGCACCATAGTATTCTCCGTGTGGAAAACGTTCTGGGAAAAATTCTGTTGCATGTCTGTCTACCACTGCTGGAAGTCCTAAGTAACGCTCATATAATTGCCAAGATAGAGGATTATCCATATGATTAGGAATTTCCTTATCTTCTAAAAGTGGATTAAAGAAGTTTCTTACATGCGGATTGGTTTTATGCTCTTCTTTTTGCTTTGCTACGATATCTAATAAATCCTGACGTACATCACGACCTTCTACACGAATATCATATAACCATGTTAAGTGGTTTAAGCCAACGCCAATCGTAGTTATTTTTTTTACATCTACGCCTAACATTTTTGCAAGATATTTTTCACCGTAGATAACACCATGACATAATCCAACTAATTTTACGTTCGTTGCTCTTCTTACTGCAGTAACAATTGCAGTCATCGGATTAGAGTAGCTAAAGAAATATGCCTTTGGGCAAAGTCTTTCTACGTCTTTTGCAATATCTACCATAACTGGAATCATACGTTGTGCACGTGAAATACCACCTGGCATAATAGAATCTCCTACTGGTTGGTAAATTCCATACTTTCTAGGAATTTTAACATCTTGTTCCCAAGCACGGCGTCCGCCTACTGCAATTGTTGTAACAACAAAATCTGCACCTGGTAATAAATCTGTTCTATCCGTAGAAGATGTAATTATAATATCTGCATTTTTTTGTTCTACCATTTTCTTTGCTAATTTAGTAACAGACTCTAATATGTCTGGTTTGATATCACAAAGTGCAATTTCCCAAGTTCCAAATCCTGATTTGATAAAGTCTGCTATTAAACCTTTTGTAAATACAGCACTACCTGCTCCTATTAAAACGATTTTTTTTCTATCACACATTGACTGCTCCTCCTATTTTTCCTGCTTTTATCATTTGATCGTTACATTCTTTTAAAAACTCTTTTAGTATTGTCATCTGCATCTCATAATCTGCTTTATTAAACTCTTCTACCATTGATTCTTTCATGAATAGTTTAACAAACTTTGGTTCTTTTACACTAAGCTCATATTGCTTCGATGTTTCCATATTTTCATATACTGCATCAAAAACCTCTTGATTGCTGAACCAGTCCACTTCGGCAAAAATACCGGCTGGTTTCTTTTTGTAGCTATAAATCGCTCCAAAATATGCATATAATTTCAATGTATCTTCTTTGTCACTTAAGTAATATCGGAAACCTTCTGCATATTGACCAAAATTATCTTTATCAGCATAATTAATTTCTACTTTACTTACATCGCATTCTACTTCCTTCAAGGAGGTATCAAACGCGTTTACTAAATTAAGCGCATCTGCCATATTCAAGTAATTAATTGTAAAGCCTTCCTCGTATGCAGACTGTACAATAGCTTCACCTGCTGATTGCACAAAATCTCTTAATGTCACTCGTTGTATGCTTCTTTCTTGCCCTGACATTTGGGCAAATGTATCATCTGGCATAAACAGTTTGAAATATTCTGGTTCCACTCGATTAATTTCAAATTCAGGTTTTTCCTTTATCTTCTCTAACACACCACGATAAACATTCTGGTTGTTCTTTTCATCTAATTCCACCATAAGACCTGGCCTCGTAGAAGGAAAGTAAATTAGTCCAATATGCAAATAAAATCCGATCCCTGTACGTTTGCAATTCACAGCGCAACGCATACCATACCAATGTCTTCCAATACAATCTTTTGCATCTCGAATTACAGTAAACTCTGCTGTTTCACTTTGAATGCTTTCGATTGCTTCTGCCAATGTATCTCCAAAACGATGCATGGACTGTAATGCCTTAATATTTGCGCAAAGCTGTTCCATTTATTATTCCTCCTACTGTACTAGTTTCCAAGGAAAATCTGGATTTTGTACACATAATTTTCCACCACTGATTTCAATAAAGGTTCCTGTTATATAGGAAGCTTCATCGGATGCTAAAAATGCTACGGCATTTGCTACATCTACCGGCTCGCCTAATCTGTGTAACGCAATGGACTGCTCTAATTCATCTTTCTTTGCATTGATTACACCTTGTGTCATACCAGTTTCAATCACACCTGGAATAAATCCATTCACACGAATGCCATATGGTGCTAACTCCGCTGCCAAAGTCTTGGTTAAACTATAAACTGCAGCTTTACTAGCTGCATAAGCACCACTTCCTGCAGAACCTATTAAAGCAGCAAAAGAAGCTGCATTAATAATTACACCACCACTTTCTTTCATATAACTGTATGCTTCTCTTGCACATAAGAATACAGATTTTAGGTTTACATTCATAGTCATTTCCCACTGTCTTAGCTCCATGTCGCAAATAAGACACTGTGGATAAATTCCAGCATTGTTTACGAAAACATCTATCTTTCCAAAATCTTCTTTTACTTTGGCAAATGTTTCTTTTACTGCTACTTCATTTGCTACATCTAATACATAAGCTCTTACATCTCCGTAAGCCTTCAGCTGTTTTGTAGCCTCCTCGAGTGCTTCACCGTTTAAATCACAGATAAAAACTTTTGCACCACTTTCTAAAAATTTCTTAGCAATAGCAAAACCAATTCCTCTAACTGACGCTGCACCAGTAACACCTACTACTTTACCTTTATAATCAAATCCCATGTTGTTTTCCTCCTATTCAATCTCAATAACTGCACCACGGCTTGCAGAGGATGCTAATTTTGAATACAATGCTAGATAACCTGTCCTATATTTTGGTTTAGGTACCTGCCATCCTTGCTTTCTTGCCTCTAAAACATTATCCTCCACATGAAGTGTAATAATTGCATTTGGAATATCTATCGTAATTTCATCTCCATCTTCAATGAGAGCAATTGGTCCACCCTCTGCTGCTTCAGGAGAAATATGTCCTACAAAACATCCATTGTTGGTTCCAGAAAATCTACCATCTGTAATAAGCGCTGTACATTCTGCTAATCCCATACCATACAAATATTTCATTGCTTTATACATTTCTCTCATACCAGGTCCACCCTTTGGTCCTTCATAACGAATAACCACAACATTTCCTGGATTAATTTTATCTGATAGAATTGCTTCTTCTGCTTCTTCCTCACTATCAAACACTCTTGCTGTTCCTTTAAAACACTGCATTTCGGGTTTGATCGCAGATGGTTTTGTAATACAGCCTTCTGGGGAAAGATTACCTTCTAATATGGCAATTCCGCCAAACTTTGTAAACGGCTCTTTTACGGTTTTAATGATTTCGCGATTTACATTTCGCTCAATATGCTCCTCTAAATTTTCTTTCACTGTCTTTCCATTCACAGTCATTACATTCACATCCAATAAACTTTCTAGTTCCTTCATTACTTGTGGTATGCCGCCTGTCAAATGGAAATCTTCCATGTTATATTTAGAAGATGGATTTACTTTTACAATCAATGGAGTTTTCATACCAATGTTTTTGAATTTATCCATCATTTTCTCGCTATCAATTCCAATTTCTTTGGCAATTGCAAGTAAATGAAGTACTCCATTCGTCGAACCTCCAGTTGCATTCAATACACAAATTGCATTATTAATCGATGCTTCCGTAATAATTTCAGCTGAAGTAATATTCTTTTGTACTAAGTTTACAATTGCTTCTCCTGTTTCAAATGCAATTCTAGTTCTGTCTGCATACACAGCAGGAATAAGTGCCCCCGTTGGTAATGTCATTCCAAGCGCTTCTGAAAGACAACACATGGTATTGGCTGTTCCATAGAAAGAGCAGGAACCACAACCTGGTCCGCAGGAGTTTTCCATTCGGTATAACTCCTCTTCCTTCAATTTTCCTGCCTTTACCATTCCACAGCCTTCGGAAAGTGAAGTTAAATCTGAAGCACGTCCATCAAATTTTGGACCTCCCTGCATTGGGCCACCTGGCAAAAGAATTGCTGGCAACTTCAATCTCGCTGCTGCCATAAGAAGTCCCGGGACAATTTTATCGCAAGAACCTAACAATACAATTGCATCTAATTGATGTGCTTGAACCATAATCTCTACATCATTGGCAATTAAATCTCTCGAAGGCAAAATAAAACGCATTCCTTCATTTCCTTGCGCAGTTCCATCACAAGCACCGATGACACCAAATTCAACCGGTGTACCTCCAGCTGCATAAATACCACGTCTTACACTATCTGCAACTGATCGCAAATTGTAGCTTCCTGGTACTAACTCACTCCAGGTATTGGCAATACCAATAATGGGTTTCTCCAAATCTTTATCTGAAAAACCCATTGATTTGTATACAGCTCGATTAAAGCTAAAATCGGGTCTTTGTAAAATAGATTCACTTCTTCTCATGATTTTCTTCCCTCTACTTGATTTTTTCTAATTTCAAGTTGCTGACCACATACTTGTAACCAGCTTCTTTCAAATGTTTGTGTGCACGTACATTGTAACTGTATTCTTCACCATAAAGCCAACAAAACACTTCTACTTCTCGTCCAATGTGTTCTTCCAAGCGTTTCTTAGATTCTACAATTTCTCGGTGCATATCTTCATCCGATGTCTCTTTTGAAATTTGAAAATGGTTTCCTGTATGACAGCAAATTTCATGACGACTTGCAATTTCTTTTACTTCCTCCCAATTAAGAGCAACCCTTTTGTCTGGGTACATTTCTTGATTGGTTACGGTTAATTCATGACTATCGCTAAATGGAATTTGTTCCTCTACTGGAATATCCATAAAGAAACTAGGAAGATAAAACCAACCTGTAAAATTGTATTTATTTAAAATAGGAAGAATGATATCGTAATGATTACGAAATCCTTCAAAAATTGCTGGAATTAGACCTGGCTTATCATAAGGCCATACTTTTGTTTCAAAAAATGTATCCAAATCCTTTAAGGTTACTGATACAAAATGTTCGCTGTAATATTTTATTTCTGCTTCAAAACGCTCTGCATCGACTGGATTCGTATTATGATAATTTACTACACGTAGATATGAATTATTTATCAAATAACGAAACATCTCTAACGTTCTTTTATCTTTTGAAACAAACTGTAAAAATGCTTCCACATTAAATTTGTCCATATTGTTTTATTCCTTTCTATTCCTTCGACTTATAGTTTCAGAAAGTCTTTCACTACTTCACGGTATTGAACTGCTTCGCCATCTTCATCCGGGCGGAAAAACATTTCTGCCATTGCGCTCATCGCTGGTGCAATTCCTGGATAATTACCTAATTTTTCAGCATCTTGTTGCTCATAGATGCTTGCAAATACTAAAGCACCTGAGGCCATAAGATAATTAAATCCTTCCTCAGCTTTTGCGCCTTGATAAGTTGCATTTCCTGCACAAGTCAAATCATCTAATCCAATCACTGCTGGAATTCCTTCATCTGCGGTGACGCGTTTTTCACAATATGCAATTACTTCGTTGAATTGTTCCATATTACTATGTTGTAACGTTTCAAAAACTTCGCTTATCGTTTTCATTCCTCTTTACCTCCTGTGTTTATTTGATTCTCTCTAGTTTTAAATTACTTAATACATATTTATATCCAGCTTCTTCCAAATGCTTATGAGCTCTAATATTGTAATTGTATTCTTCACCAGCCAGCCAGCAAAATACATCAACTGGTCTGCCAATATGATCTTCTAAGAGACGCTTTGATTCTATAATTTCACGACGCATATCTTCATCTGACGTTTCCTTTGTGATCTCGAAATGACTTCCCGTATGGCAACAAATTTCATGACGTTTAGAAAGTTCTTTTATCTCATCCCAACTAAGAGCAATACGACCATCTGGATACATGTATTCACCCGTCGTACGTAGTCTGTGGGTATGACAAAAATTCACTTGTTCTTTTATCTCTACATCCACGAAAAAGCTAGGAATATAGAACCAACCTACAAAATTGTATTTATCCAAAATAGGTCTCATCACATCATAATGGCTACGATATCCTTCAAAAATTGCAGGAATGAGTCCTGGTTTTTTGTGAGGCCATTGACGAGTTTCGAAGAAAATATCGATATCTTTCATAGTCACTGGCACAAAATGCTCACTAAAATACTTTATTTCATCCTCAAATCTTTCTGCATCAACATCATTTGTATTATGATAATTGACTACTCGAATATATGAATTATTAATTAAATAGCGAAACATCTCAAATGTGCGCTTATCTTTTGAAATAACCTCTGCAAATGCTCTAATATCAAAATTATTGTTCATTTCCTGCTCCTTTCGTTTTGCTTCTATATGGAATTGTCGACCTGTACGAAATGGTTTTTACTTTTTCTCTTCCTCGTAGTTCACAACGGAAAAATTTTTCTGCCAAGGCACTCATCGCTGGTACAATTGCTGGCTTTCCGTGTTCCACTGCACCTTCGGTCTGGTCGAACAAATCAGTAAATAGGAGTACACCCATAGCTAACGTGAAACTTAATTCTTCATCTTCTTTAGATCCTATATATGCTTTGTCACTCGTAACTCTTAAATCCTCTAAGCCGATAATCATTGGAATTCCTTCATTTGCGGTATTTCTTTGTAGACAATATTCCATCACTTCTCGATATCCATCCAGATTATCCGCATCCAGTTGTTCAATAATTGCATCCAAGCTCTCCACTTCCTCTTCAATATCATAGAAGTGTAGTTGTGATAAATTTTTATCCATTCTCTTTCTTTGGTAATAACGATATGCAATAACAAGCACGACAATGGCTGTTCCCTCCATAAATATGGAAGCCATCCAAACACCATTAATCCCCCAATAAAAAGCTCCTACAATGACATAGGTAACTGGAAATATCAACGTTCTCATAAATGAAAACGAATTTGCCTGTTTAGAAGCTTGGATTGCTTGAAAATAAACGACTATTATTATATTTGCTGCTGCTAACACATAGGATGCGCCTACCACACGGATTGCAAATGCCGCCTGTTTCAAAAATTCTGCATCAGGTGACAGGAAGATTCTAACAAGTAGTTCTGCCTTCCATTCGATTACGACAACAAATACCACTGACATTCCAAGCGCCCATTTTACAGCTAGATGCGTAAACCTTTTTACACGGAACAATTTTCCTGCTCCACTGTTTGCGCTTACAATTGGCTGCATAGCATTTGAAATTCCGCTCATTGCGGCCAAGACAATCGTGTTAATATTCACTACAATACCATAAATTGCAATCGCTGTTATCGAAGATACACCTGAAATTCTTAATAACACTGTATTATACACAAATGTCACAATTCCTGAATCTACCTCTGTTAAAAAAGTAGAAAAACCAACTTTCATAATGCAAAACACTTCTTTGATACGAACATAAGTAAAACAAATCTTCATATTTGATTTTTTGCGAAATGTAGTTGCAACTCCAAATATTAGTGCTGAGGTAACTGCAAGGGAAGTCGCTAGCGAAGCCCCCATCATGCCCCAGTTGAAAATATATATAAATACCACATCAAGTATAATATTCAATGTACATGACATTAGCGTTGCCATCATTGCAAGTTTCGGTGCGTTGTCATTTCGCATAAACATTGAAAAGAAGCATTCTCCCATGTAAGACACAGAAAAAATCATTACATATTTTACATAATCGGTTACTCCTTGCTTCGTATCTCCTGTTCCACCCAAAACTTCTACAATCTGATCCAAAAATACTAATCCTAAAATAGTTGCAATTGCCGCTAAGACAATCATGGTTATAATTCCACTTGTATACACGCTTCTTGCGCGCTTCTTATCATTTTTGGCTATATACGCGGAGAACATAGCTCCTCCACCTGCGCCTAACATAAGTCCTATCGAATACAGTAATGTTATGATTGGCCACGAAAGATTAAGTGCTGCCAAACCTATTTCCCCGAATTTTTGTCCGATACACAAAGTATCTACAAAAAAGTTAAATGCTACCATGACTGTGGCCGAAACACTCGGGAACAAATATTTCAAAAATATATCACTTACTTTTCCTTCTAATAAATCTACTTTTTTCTTTTTTATCATATTATCACCTTTTCAGACTTAGTTTATGAGTTACATTCCTGCGTCATTTGCCAAGGTGGCCTTTTAATATGATATGTTGTCAGTCAGCAACCAAATTCTCGCATATCATTATTTATGAAATTCATATATCCTCCTTAATATGAGATGCGAAGTTTAAAAACATTTCTCCGCATCTCATGGTAATACATACAAACATTTTATTAACTATGCGTTAAAATTAACGATTCATGTTTTCTTCAATCATTGCATTTCCTTCTTCTTGCATTGCTGTTAAAGCTGCTTCAATGTCACCATCTACTAAAAGTTGTCTCAATTTTTCACGGACAATTGTATAAGTTAATGTAGATGGAGTTCCCATATATGCGCCTTCTTCAACTGCAAAAGGAAGAACTTCCTTTGTAATTGCAATTGCTTTTGCTACAGAACCAACTTGTGGATCATATTCTAAATCTGCCAAAGCATCTGTACGTGCTGGTAATGCTCCTGTTTTAAATGCCCAGTCTCCAGTTTGTTCTGCGCTTGTCATAAATTCTGTAAATGCCCATGCTGCTTCTTTGTTTTTACATTTTTCGGATACTATGTATCCCCATCCACCGGTACCAATGCTGATTGGATCAGCGCCATCTACCCATGCTGGCATGTTAAATACTTGATAGTTTGTATCAGGAATATCAATATCAAAAGCGCCTGCATACCAAGGAGCACCTACGCACATTGCTGCTGTTCCTTGAATAAATAAATCATATCTTGTATCTCCGTCAACACTAACTGCCTCTGGACCTTGGCAATACTGTAAAAGAGTAGCTGCTGCTTTTCTTGCTTCATCTGTTTCGAATATAACAGAGTTATGTAACTCATCTTTATATTCTCCACCATTTTGTAAAATCAAAGATAAGAAGTTTGCTTCCCATTGAGCATATACATATGCAAAGCCTGATCTAATAACATCACCATTTGCTTCTTTTGTTGTTAATGCATTTGCAAGTTCAATTAATTCTGCAAAATTTGCCGGTCCGTTATTTTCAATCCAAGTTGCAGGCAATTCAATGCCTTCTGCTTTTAAAATATCCATGTTCACATATAAAGTTGGTGATTCTACATTGATTTCAGATGGAATACTGTAATATTTACCATCATAAATCTTGTTCTTTAAAGCACCTTCATAATAAACAGCTTCAATTTCTGCTTTTGTCATAAAAGTATCTGGAACTGCTGCAATTCTTCCTGCTTTTGCCCAGTCAGTAATACTTTGCCATGTTTGAATTACATCTGCTTCTTCTTTTGCTGAGTATGCTTGGTTTACTTTATCAGCGAATTCAGCAAAATATTCTACTTTGATATTGACATCTGGATATGCTACTTTGAAAGCTTCAATTGCTGGTTCGAAATAATTCTTCCATGGTTCTGTATCTTGTGTCCAGAAAGTTAAAGTTCCATCAATCTTTCCGTCTCCATCTACCCATTTCTCTTTACCTTTACATCCAGCTAAGGTTGTAAGTGCTAACGCTACTACTAAAACAATTGCCATGAATCTTTTTTTCATTTTAAATTCCTCCCTTTACATTTTACAGTATACAGTTTTGAGCTGCTATTTGTATAGTCATTATAACATATCATCATGATATATTATAACGATATTTTTACTAAATGTTAATATATATTTACATTTCAACCTTGAAATTAGTTGAAAGATGAATTATAATAAATAAAAATCAATAAAATGAGGTGTAAATGTGAAAAGTGTTTCTAACATGGATTTCATAAAGTTTTTTGAACCTGCAGAACGTTTTGAAATGACGTCCGGTAACAAGCAGTGGTCACTCGTTATTGTGTATAGCGGAAAAGGATACTCTCAATCTCAGTCTTATATCCAAAAATTCCATCCACTAGATTGTTTTCTTATAGCACCTATGCAGAAGCTAAATATTGTCCCCAATGTTTCTTTGTCTTGCCGCATCTGTGTCTTTTCTTTTTCTGCAGCTATGCTCATAACACACACCTCTGACTTTTCAGCACTGCAGCTGTTGAATGAATTTCTTAATTCATCAAATCCGCTCATTTCGTTTACTTTAGACGAAAGAAATTTTTCACTTGTGAGAAATTATGCCTCCATATTAGATTCCGAGCAAAATAACCCTCTTCAATATTCACTTTTAATCTGCCAATACACGCTTCATTCTATGTTGCTTTTATTAGCACGTTATTATTCCATTGTTCGTGCCGATAAAAGACAAGTCTCCAAAGAATTAACTTCCCGATTATTAATGATAGAAAACGTAAAACATATCATTAATCAGAATTTCTCCGACGACTTGTCTCTCACTTATATTTCTGATTGTGTTTTTACGAACCCAAGTTATTTGAGCCGCATTTTTAAAAAATGTACTGGTATTGCTTTATCTAGCTATATAAACCAAGTTCGCATTGCCAAAGCCAAGCTACTATTACTTGATACAGATAACCTTGTAATTGATATTGCAACCGCCTGTGGCTTTAACAATATTCCACATTTTAATCTAGTTTTCAAGGAATCTGAAGGTATAACTCCTACACAGTTTCGTAAAATCAATAAAGCAAAGTATTCTTTACGCTAGTACTATTTTTTCTGGGATAGCATGTATGCTACGTCTACAATCATATCCTCTTGCCCGCCTACCATTTTACGTTTGCCAAGTTCTAGAAGAATATCCTTTGGATTAAGATTAAAACGTTCTGCAGCACGTTTTGCGTGAAGTAGAAAGCTAGAATACACTCCGGCATAACCTAACATAGTGGATGCAGTATCTATTTTTTGAGGACGAAGCATCATCGGATCTACAATGTTTTCTGCAACATCTAAAATCTTATCCATATCAACATCAGTGTCATAACCTAGACGATTCATAATAGATACAAACACTTCTATTTGACAATTACCAGCTCCTGCGCCTAAGCCACGACATGTTCCATCAATGTATTGTGCACCCTCTTCTACTGCAGCTAGGGAATTTCCAATCGCTAATCCCAAATTATTGTGCGCATGAAATCCAACTGGAATACTAAGTTTTTCACTTAACAAGCTAATTCTTGCCCGAACATCATTTGGTGTTAAATAGCCTGCTGAATCAGCTAAATTGACATAATCCACGCCACATTCTTCAAAAATCTTTGCTTGCTCTAAGATTTTTTCTGGCGAAGCCATATGCACCATCATCAAGAATCCAACCGTAAACATATTTAATTCTTTTGCCGCCTTTATATGCTGTATCGCAACATCTGCTTCTGTTACATGTGTTGCAATTCGTACCGCTCTTACTCCAGCATCATATGCTTCTTTTAAATCTGTAATTGTCCCAATTCCAGGAATAAGCAGCGCTCCAAGTTTTGCATTTTTAATAACTGGCGCTGCTGCTTTAATCAGTTGAATATCTCTTGTTTTGGAAAATCCGTAATTAATAGAAGATCCTGCAAGACCATCTCCATGGCTTATCTCAATGATATTAACACCTGCTTCATCTAACCCTTTTGCAATTTCTTTCACTTGTTCTGTTGAAAAGCTATGGCTCATAGCATGGCTTCCATCACGCATGGTTGTATCAATAATATTTATTTTTTTCTTCATCTGCTTATCCTCCTATAAGAATCGCTCTCTAGCAATCTTACTTGCCACTTCAATAGCTGCCGCATTGATTATATCTAAGTTTCCTGAATATGTTGGAAGAAAATCACCCGCACCTTCTACTTCAACAATAACTGTAACTTTATTGCCTTCAATAATTGGAGGCGTACGTAATTTGTACCCAGGTACATATTCTTGTATTTGACTTACCATCTCATTAACTGAATTTATTATTGCCTGTGCATCTGGATTCTTTACCATAGAATAAATCGTATTTGTCATCATAATTGGAGGTTCAGCTGGATTTAGTACAATAATTGCTTTTCCAATATCTGCTCCTCCTACCTTTACTAAAGCACTCGATGTTGTCTCTGTAAATTCATCAATATTTGCTCTTGTACCTGGTCCTGCACTTTTGGAAGAAATACAAGATACAATCTCTGTATACTCACTATCAGCCACACGATTAATTGCATAAGCAATTGGTATTGTAGCCTGACCCCCACAAGTTACCATATTAAAATTGATTTCATCTGACAAATCATCCAAATTAACACATGGCACTACATAAGGACCAATAGCTGCTGGTGTCATATCAATGGCAATCTTTCCAGCTGCTTTTAACAAAGGCGCGTGTACCGCATGTGCTTTTGCACCTGTTGCGTCAAATACAATTTTAATTTCTTTATCCTCTAGTATTTCGTTAATTCCATTGATTGTCGTGCGAAAACCCAAGGATTTTGCTCTTTTAATTCCCTCTGACTCCATAATTCCTACCATGTAGGACATTTCAAGTACATCACTTCTCATAATCTTATACATTAAATCCGAACCGATATTACCAGGCCCAATAATGGCTACTTTTACTTTACTCATACTATTTCCTCCTTCTAATCTGCAATCTTTGCAATTGATATTTGTGGATAAATGCGTTCAAAATCTTCTTTTAAATAAAATCCAGTTTCTCTTTGTAAGGCATTCGCAGCTGATATGGCGCTTGCGAAACGCAAAGCTTCTTCCGGTTTTAATCTCTTGGCAAATCCAATAGCAAAACCTGCCAACATGGAATCTCCACAACCAACCGTATTCACCACTTCTAACTTAGGAACTCTTGCCTTATAAATTCCTTGTGGTGAAAGAAGAAGGGAACCTTCTCCTCCAAGAGAAATCACCACATATTCAATGCCTTTTTCTCTGAGTTCCATACCTTTTTGTATCAGTTCCTCTTCACAAGTAATCTTTCCTCCAAGGAGTTGTTCCATTTCGTCTTGATTTGGTTTTATCAAGGTCGGTTTCGCTTTCAGACAATCTTTTAATAACTGACCACTCGTATCCAACAATACGGGTACGTTAGCAAATCTTGCCTTTTCAATCATTTTGATATATAGATCACTGTTTAATCCTTTTGGAACACTACCTGAAATAGTAATAACATCTGCCTTCTTTAAAAGTTGCTCGTATTTTTCAAGCATACGTTTTTGAGAATCTTCCGAGACTGTTTCGCCACCTTCTAACAATTCTGTCTGCTCTTTTGTTATTGTGTCCATCATATTAATACAAGTTCTGCTTTCACCTTCTACATGAACAAAATCTGTTTTTATCCCACTTTCACCTGCACTTTGTTCGATCAAAGCTCCAGCATGGCCACCCACAAAACCCGTTGCCGTAACATCTTCTCCTGCAATTATTGCTACTCTGGCAACATTAATCCCTTTTCCACCAGCTGCATAAGTACATCTACTGACACGGTTCACATTGCCAATTTTAAAATCATTAACCTCATATCGCTTATCTATAGCAGCATTAAGTGTAACTGTTATTATCATTGATCTCCTTTCCCGTTCGGCATTACAGAACGCTGTTCATGATTATGCTTATAAAAGAGAGAAAGGCTAACCTTTCTCTTTGCACTACCTATTTTTTCTCATTATAGCCCAGCTTGTTTGAAATATCAAGTGCTACTTTACAAATTTCTAAAGAAATATCTCTCATTCTCTCTTCATTCAGTATTGCTATTGAACTTGAAATGCTAATGGCAGCAATTGGTTTTGCCTGATAATCAAAAATAGGAACAGCTACACAACGTAGTCCTAATTCTACTTCTTCGTTATCAACTGCATATCCTTGTTTTTTGATTTGGTTTAATTCTTCTATAATCTTTTCTGCTTCCACTAATGTATATTGGGTAAATAGCTGCCTATCTTGCGTCATTAATAGATGTTCAATTTCAGTTTCTGACATATAAGCAAAAATAGCCTTACCAATCCCAGTACAATACATTGGAGCTCTTTTCCCTACTTGCGAATATACAATTCGTGTATTTGGTGAATCCATTTTATCAATATATACAACTTCACCATCTCTATAGATACCCATATGTACTGTCATCTGAAATTTATCTGATAATTCTTTTAAAAAAGGCTTTGCAATTTCCCGTATATTCATACGGCTTTGTACCAAACTACCCATTTCAAATAATTTTAAGCCCAAATGGTATCTTTTATTCTCTGGATTTTGTTCTAGATAACCAGATACTAGCAGTGTGTTAACTAGTCCATATATCGTACTCTTTCCAAGCTCCATTCGAGTCGCTAATTCAGTAATTCCTAGTTCTGTTATAGGACCGCTAAAACAGTCTAATATTTGAAGTGCCCTATTGACTGACTGGATAATTACGCCTTGTTGTTTCATCCTACTTGACCTCATTCCTGCGCATGTTTTCTGCGCATAATAAGTTTGTGCCGAGGATTTCGCAGGCACAAACTTTGTGAGTGAAGATGCTTTTTCTTCACTCTCCTCTCATAACTAGCCCCTACTTGGGCGTGATTTATAAATATTCCTTATCCGCTATTAAATTCATAATGTATCAATACGTATATTATATCCAACAAACATAAAAACATCAATGTACTATTCTGATAAAATATTTTAGAATCCAGATATACGTTTATTTATCCATTCGCACTAATATATTTCCTGATTCCCCTTTTCCACATAATGCGGGATAAGACAAAGGCTACCACCGGGAAGCACGCTCCCCAAATCAGTTCAACAACCGACAATTTACCCAACACCGCCATTCCCTGCCAGTTAGTAACTAGAAAAATAGGGATAACAAATGTTCCTATCTGCTTCACAAGCTTTGGATATAACTCCATTGGCATATTATTGTAATCCCATAAGGCAGCATACATGGTGTTGATAGCATTCATGGACGTAACCCAGAAGATAAGCACGGAAGCCATCAGTCCAAATGCATAGGTAAGTAGAATTGCACAAATCATATAAAATAGAAATAACCCTATCGTAACAAAATCAGTAGCTATACCAGTTTTAATCCACCCAATCACAATCAGGACTAATCCCACCGTCACATTAGGCAGTGTCAAAGCAAAGTTATACTTACCAAAAGTCTGTAGAAATTGCAATGATCCAGGCTTTGTCATCAGTAAATCCAGCTCTCCTTTAATAACTGCACTCGGTATATTATTTACACCAGCGAACATCATCCAAACACCAGTCATAAACACATAGGTTCCGACAAAGAGGATTACCATATTAGGAGTCAGACTTCCCACCTTCATACCAGTGGATACAACTACATAGAGATATACTAGCTTAATCATCATGTATGCCAGCTCCACGCAGACGCCGGACAAAAAGTTGAGTGGATATTCCATCTGAGACTGTAGAGATAATTTTCCAAATAAAAATGCTACCTTGGCATACCATTTTACATAATGTAATACCTGTTTCATACTCTCATCCCCCTACTGCTACGTATTTTTTAAGTCCCCTCCGCCACATTAACTTTGCTAGCAGCATTAAAGTTATAATCCATACCAATTGAATTCCTATTACTTTTAAAGCCGCTCCTGGAAGAACCTTTCCTGCTAAAATCTGAATTGGATAATTGATCGTATAAGTAAGCGGTATATATTTAGCTATCATCTCAAATTCTGGACCAAATATAGAGACCGGAAAAACTCCTCCACTAAGTACCATAATCACCACACTAATGGCATGAAAAAAATTTCCTATCTCTGTCAGCCAGAATGCTAGGGTACTAATACAGAAGAATATGTAAAAATTCAAGATGGTGGCTAATAACAGCGATGGTATAAAAAGTAATATTGCTGCCAGTTGTATGGGTAATCCCACCACAAAATAAAGAACAAATACTGACACTACAGTCAGTACAAACATAGTAAACATGGCTGAAGACTTCAGACCTATTGCACCCGTTAGCCGAAACAAGATATAATTCACTGGTTTGGTGATAAACTTTGCCAATCCGCCTGAATGGATATCCTCATTCACCGTATACTCAATTCCAGTAGACGTAAACTTACTGACTGCTCCTGCCACTACCACGTACATAATCATCTGGGGAAACGTATATCCATACATCGCATCCATTCCCGAACCGCTGTACATAGCTATCCACAGAAATATCTGCATGATGATGGGAAATACTGTACTCAAAAGGTTCAAGAAGAAATCAAAACGATATTCCATCGACTGCGTAACCCCTACCAAAAATGACGCTTTGTATTTGGTTACCCCGCTCATCTCTCCACCTCTTTTCCCTCATAGAGACTTGCGATGCTTTGTTCTAATGGCATTGCCTCAATATTTAAATCCGCAATCGGAAGTTCACCCAATAATTGTTGGGAAATTGCAATCAATTTATCACTATCCACTTCTAGTGCTACCTTTGTATTCTTCCACTCAATCACATGTCCATACTGACTTAGTCTTGCTTCGGAGACCTCTTCGTTAAAAGAGAGATGTAGAATTCTTTTATTAGAAAATTTCTGGCATATCTTATCTAACTCCCCATGATAGACTAGATCTCCATGACTGATAATCATGGTCTCATGGCAAAGCTCTTCAATATCCCTCAAATAATGGCTGGTGAGAATCATTGTCGCACCAGTTTTCTGGTTATATTCCTTCAAGAACTTGCGGATATTGTTCTGTGCCACAAAATCTAATCCAATGGTCGGCTCATCCAAGAATATAACTTTGGGTCTATGTAGGAGTGCAGCAATCATCTCCATTTTCATCCGCTCTCCAAGAGACAATCTTCTTACTTGTACTTTAAGAAAATCCTGAACGGCAAATAACTCGACCAGTTCCTCCAACGTATTCTTATATTCTATATTCGGTATCTCATAAATCTCTTTGTTCAAATAAAAAGATTCACTGGCCGGAAGGTCATTCCATAACTGAGACTTCTGACCTGCCACATAGGAAAACTGTTTCTTAAACTCGCGTTTTCTCTCCCATGGAATAAACCCATTGACTGTTATCTCTCCAGAGGATGGATATAAAATACCAGATAACATCTTCATGGTCGTGGTTTTTCCGGCACCATTGGGCCCCAAAAATCCCACTATTTCTCCCTCTGGAATTGTAAATGAAATATCTTTCACTGCATGGCGAATCTGTTTCTTTCTGGCAAACAGATTTTTTACGGATCCTTTTATTCCGTCCTCTTTCTCATAAAACTCAAAATCACGGCAAAGATTCTTTACTTCAATTCCATTCATGATTGAATAATCTCCCTAGTATAATTTTATGAATCTACCTTTTGTACCAATCTCTTATTTCATTTAATTTCTTTTTGTTTCATTATATTTCTATTTAATTTCATTTTATTCCATTATTCTCTGCCTGTCAATCCTCAAAAAAAGCCCTAGATGTAAAACCCGGGGCACTGAAAAAGTCTCTTCAGTAGACTTGGCATGAATAAAGCTGAATATATATTCAGCTTGGCGTCGACCGGCTGACAAGGCCGTTTATGTCCGACTAGAGACTCAGTGAAAAGTAGCGCAGCTGCGATGCTTTTCACATCTTTGAGGCTCTACAAAGGATATGCCGCCGGAAGGTAAGGCAGCCAAATGAATATGTATTCAGCTTTATTCATACACTCCCTAACAAGAGAGACTTTTTCAGTGCCCTCGTAAAAACCCTGTAGCGCCTGATTATTCTTATTCATTTAATTAACAGTTTATCGTATGGCCTAATAAAGGAAGCAACGCGCTAATTACTTCGTGCGACAGCTCCCTTTTTACTTACTTTCTTTTTTTTCCTAATATAGTAGCGATTGATATTGCTTGTTTACAATTCTTTATACATACAGTTTGTAATTCGCCTCCATATTCTCCATCTATGGACCATGGAACTAGTTCTTCAGATCTTATATAGATCTCCTTTATAGGAAATGAAATAATTTGGTCACTATTTAGTTTCCCTTTCAATAAATCATTGATAATACTCTGTAAATCCGATACATTTTGTGGCGTCTTAATAAATATTGCTTCAAATAATCCATCATCTAGCAAAACACCTTTTCCAGTAATACCCCTGAAGCCTCCTATGGAGTGCGTGTTAGTAACCATACCATATATAAAATTATCGGAGATAACCTTGTCTTCATTGATTATATCCAAACGATAAGATTTCCAATTTGGCAATCTCTTTATACCTTCAAGAATGTAAGCAAGTCTTCCTAGCATATTTTTGGAATACTGAGGTGTTTCATAAGCGGCATCTGTAAACAATCCAAAAGCTGCACTATAGGTAAAGTACTCCTCATTAAATGAACCAATATCGCAGGAAAGCAATGCTTCATTCAACACAACCTGGGTCGCTTTCAGCATATTTTTTGGAACTTTTAAACTATAAGCATAATCGTTTGTGGTTCCAGATGGGATATACCCAATCTTTGGTTTATTTTCACAATTCATAACACCATTAATCACTTCATTCAAGGTACCATCACCACCAGAACAAACTATATATTCATATTTCTGACGTTTTAAGCAATCGATTACAATTTTTTTAGCATCCTTTTTACCCTTTGTTGAATAAACAACTACCTCATAATCATGCTTAACAAATAATTCGATAATGTCAGATAACTGGCTTTTTATTTTTCCTTTACCAGCATGAGGATTATAGATAAATAATAGTTTTTTCTTCATGATTTGGCTGATACCTCCTGTATTCTCTTTTCGTATTAGGCATATACAGCGGACATGCCCTGTTTTCTTTTGTAAAAACTTGAAATCCCAGTTTCATGGTATTTCGCTTGCCTTGTATTCATGATCAGAAAAATAGTCACTGTAGAAAATCTTATCAATATTTTCTAACCTGTTAAGGTGTATAAGTGCACGGTCTACAAAGTCGGATTTTTTCTCTTGTGTAGCATCCGGATCTTCGTATTTTAGATCATTTAATGAATAAGCTATGTACTTGTCGGTTATGAAAATATTATATGCCCTGGAATATATTATACTTTCCTTATCCTCATTAAATATTGTGGAACCGAGATAAAGGTTTTGCCATGCTGGTATTTTAAATAGGTCTGTAAGAGTAGGAATGACATCGGAAGTAGTTGTGAACTTCGAAATAGTCCTGCTTTTTCCAGTTGCATCCATTGCAGCTGTCAGCTTCTGGTCATATATAATCATAGGAACACGATAAAGTTCCGGATTAAACTGTGTATCTATATCTTTGGCATAACTGCTGAGTCCGTTATAATAAGTATTATGATCCGCAACCATTAAGATTGTCGTAGTTTGGAGCAGATTTTTCTTTTTAAGATCATCATACATTATTCCTATTGCTTTATCAAGATCAGCAACTGCTGCTGCGTAAGTACGTAAGTAATTCTTTTGTTTGTCCCCTTCAGGAAATACGCAAAGCTCATCGAATTTTTCATAGTACTCTTTTAGGTTATCTCTTTTGTTATAAAATCCATGTGTAGAAAATGAAATCCAGTAGGTAAAGAAACGGTGATCTGACAGGAACATCTCATCCTTCATAGCGTTCATTGTCAGTGAATCTAAATTCCTCTCGCGGTGAGCCATATTCCAGGTATTGATGACGCCAAATTCTTTCATTGCATTTATATCAATCAACTCGTCAAAACCGAAACTTTTATGTACGGTGCTCCTATCATAGAATGAACCGGTATTCTGGTGGAAAGACCTGATGACTACGTCTTCATCGCCATCCGCTACGGCTATCTGATGGAACAGATTAGGCAATGAATATGGATATGAGTTACCAGCAAAGTCATTATGAACATATTTTCCCGATGGATTACTCCCGATTAGAGTTAAGGCTTCGGCGGTATCTGTTTTTTCTTTTGAGTAAAAATTTTCACATAAAGCACTTTCACTTAAAAGCCTGCTTAAGTTTGGGTAGATCTGGGTAGTAAGTTCCTTGGAATAAATCTGCATAGGATACCATTCCAAAGACTCTGCTAATATCATGATAAGGTTATTGCCGCTACTGATTCCATTATACGCAGAGGCATCACATCTTTGTGAATAGATAGAAGCTTCCAAATTGCTAAGGTCAGATATGCCTACAATGTTTGAGTTGTTTACGCGAAGCATCTCATAAATAAAGTTGCCCGAAATGCCCAATTTCTGATAACTATTATCGGAATTATATAGTATTGATTCATAATCTGTTGTTGCTATATTATCTGAAATAGGTATGATAATAAGACTTACTACGAAGGCTAAGTTTATACCAACCGCAATAATTCTGTTACGCTTCTTATACTTTATCTTTAATTTTCCAATCTTGCGGCATTTTCTTAAATAGATGATAAGAAATGTAAGATAACAAACCAAGGAAGCGATACATGTGAATAGAAGGCTAGGAGTCACATAGAACTGCTCGATTGTAGCATAAGCATCATTTCGCTGGTTTATCATGCTTCTTTCGAAAACTGTACCGTTTGAAAAGAATAAGTAGTCACATCCAAGAATTAAAAGGCACTGTACAAGCAGGAAGAAAAAAGAATAAATTGCCTTCAGCCTTTTGCTTTCTAATAAGACTAACGAAAGAAGTATTGAGGACCAAAGCAGAATAGGAAAAACCGGATGAATGATAAACGGTGAACAATTAAAAAATACAAGTGAAAACAGTTCGAGCGATAAAGACAAAATACCGTAAATTATAATTACTGTATTTGCAGAGAGATATCCAATTATTTTTTTTGATATTAATTTTTTCATACTAACCCCCATGCCTGCGACTTGCTCGCAGGCCTAAATTCAATGTGTGAAAATAGCTTTATGCTGACTGTAGTGTTCATTTAAACATTTTATACTTTTTTCTTATATAAGGCAAGAAATGTCTGGATATTTTATCCTTTTTTTAATCTTTGTTTATAAATATCCTATTTCACTGAATATTAGTACAACAAAATTGTCTAAAGGTCATACATTGTGTCATTCAAAATGGGTTTATTATAATAAAAAAAGTGGAAACATGAAATTTCTCATGTTTCCAATAAATATATTATCAAATGCTCTTGGCTACTGTAATATTGCTCATTTTTCTAATACTTTTAAGGAAATTACGGGATTGGCACTGATACTTATTTCACTTTCATAAATTAGCTCCAATCCAAGCTTTTTTAATCCCGTTTAATCTTTCTCCCTTATCATAATACTCCACTTTCAATTTTGCCTCATTTTTCTCAATGGTAAATGTAATAATGTTATTCTTATCCTCTTTAAATTTATCCGATTTACGATAATCCTCCGCTATTTTCGAAAATACATTGTCAAGATCATTTTCGTCTAAAACGCCTTCCTCTGCCAAGGAAAAACACTGCTTGGGATTATTATCATCTGCCAAATAGGAATAAAAGTATATTTCATAATTTGTATTTGCAACTTTTGCAAACATTACCGTTTTAATTGAATTTAATGGAATGACTTTTTTTAAATTATCATATATTAATGTCTCCAATTTCATCTGTTACTTCCTCCTTATTGTTTAGGACTATATACTTTATAGGTCTTCTCTCCAGTGGATTCATCCAATACACCTACTGTTATCTTTGTTGGACTACCTTTTTCATCGTATTCTGTTTTTACAGAAGTAACTGATGCATTGCAACCATCACTATGCATATCATTTATTTCCTCTTGTAACTCTTTAAAATCTGCATCGCAAATTTTACCAGAAAGACCCTCTAATAAATCTGTTGAATCTTCCTCATTATCAAATTCAACAACTGTCTTTTTCCCGTCAATCGTGTACTCTACGTTAATCTTTGAAGGCCTTTGTGAATTTCCATCATATGAAATATCAATATGAATTGTTACTTCTTTACCTTCTTGCAGAGCTTTCGCTATTTCATTTTCCATTTTCTTATAGTCACCACGATTTATCGTTCTTCGCATAGGTACTAGATTCTCTGCCCCATCAGAACCACCCAAGATTTTTGCAATGATATGACCACCATCATCATTATCCTGTCTTTCTTCTCCTCCAGATTCTTTTTGTTCTTTATTATTTCTATCTCCATCGCCAGTATAGTTTGGTTTAGCATCACACGAAATCTTATTTCCATTCTCGTCAGTACAATAATTATTTCCATTCACTGTATATTCAGTATTTGGTAATAATTCACCATTCTTCTTATATGCCTTTCCGTTATCATCTGTCTCGAAAATATCTCCATTTAATTCATACTGAGAATTAGGTTCATACGATATTTCTTGCTGCTTGTCCACCTCAGAATTCTCAGTATCATTTGCAGTGTCTGCATTTCGTACATCCTTACTATCTCGCTCGTCACTTACAAATATATTATTATATACGATCATTCCATCAAACGGTGATTCATCTTCGCTTTCTAATTTACATTCTTGCATACCATCTTTATATTCTTCGTAATTCTCATAATCATCATCAAAAAGATCCGTGTATGTATCTAAGGCCTCTTTACAAATGCTACGTTCTCCATCCAATTTACTTTCTGAGGAATCTGTTCTTTCACCAGCTCCTCCACAAAATTCTGCCATCCGTGATTCCCCCCTATATATATGTTCCTATACGTTTCATTAATTTATCAAACAATTCCTGCGCTTCTCTACTCTCATCAATATAGGCTTTTTCTTTCGTAATAAGAGCAATAATTTTTTGTCTGTCTGACTCTGCAAATTTCTCAATACTCGGATCAAGGCTATCAATCATATCTTTATACCAGATATCTATATTACTTTTATTATCAACTGCCATGTCCATTGCGATTTCAGAATTAAAAATATTGTAAACAATCTTGCTACGCAGTCTCTGCACCTCATCTTTATTGTCTGACTCGGCATATTTAATAAATGCCACCTTTGTATCAGTGGGAACATGTAGCTTAAATACTCCTTCCTTTAAATCGCTGACATATATTTTATCCAACTGCTGCTTTTTAGGCAAAGGCAATAAAAGATATTCGATATATTTCTGCTTTACTATACTCGTGTCCAAAGTCAATTTTGCTACGTATTCATAGGAAGGATGATCCTGTAACGTTACATCCATATTGCATAAAACTGGTTCCAACCAGTTATTCTGGTAAACAGCCGCCACAAATGTCTTTAATTTTGACAATTCAATCACTTGATCATCATTTAAGGCTGCTGATTTTCCGACTAATTCTCTATCCGAATAGTCTGGCAATCTTAGAATTATCTTTGTATTCGTATTTCTAATAACAGACATATCCATCAATCCTGGTGCTTGATCCGCTATAATGAAGCCTTCCCCATAGGTACGCATTTCAGCTATTGAATTGGCCAACATTTCTACAGATTTCCCTAGTAGATTTGCCGTTTCTGAGCTTTGCTCTGTTGATGTCCTCCTTAAGAGATTATGTGCTTCTTCTAAAACCGTTACATGCTTTAAAGAAGTATTATTCCCGCTTTTTGTTGCCATTCTATATTCCCGAAGCTTCATTACTAGCAGTCCCATTATGAGAGACTTCGTTTCTACAGAACCTATTCTACTCAAATCAATTATTACATTCTCTTCAAATAATTCTTCCGCCGTAAGTTCATCATTCGTAAAAATCTGACCATATAAACCATTGGTAAATGATTTTACTCTGGTACATAATGCTCCTTTGTAGTCTCCCTTACTATCAGATGAGTATTTGGATTCTTCCATTACAACATTTATCTGCTGCAATACATCTATAAAACCTGGATATAGCTTCTTATCTTCTGCACCAGCATATCTACACTGAGATGTATCCAGATTCCAACCTGCACATACATATGATCGCTCAATTGCATCTTTCAAAATGGCCGGCATTGCAGCATACATAGGCCAACAAACATTGAATATTTCTATTAATCTATCAATATGCTCCAATACATGAATATCCTCTGGAAAACTAAACGGATTGATTTTTAGCAAAGGCATTTTCTTATAATTTGTTCCATATAGATTTATTTTATCATAATTCGCAAACCTATCTTTATACTCTCCCTTCGCTGGTTCTATTACCAGGAATTTAACATTTGTATTGCTCTTATCCTTAACTGGATGTGTCATTAGTTTATCCAGAATTGAGTAGATTACATTTGATTTTCCCGTTCCTGTAGAGCCAGTGATAAATGTATGCATACTCAAACTCTCAACATCTATTTCAACCTTCTGACTTCCGCCGTTCACAGCATCATCATGTCCCATATGATATAAATCCCCTAGGACAAGACCTTGTCCCTTTATAGGTTTCATCACGTTTCTACCAAACGGCGCCATAGGAACCACGGTAACTCCGTTTACAGATTTTTTGGGTAAGCCGATTTGTATTGCAATCTCATTGCCGTTCACAATTGATGCTGGTGTAAAAATGATACGTTCCTCTGTTTCACTTGTATCCCTTCTGCGAAATCTAGGGTGCACAAAAGACATTAAATATTGATTAAGGATATCCATATCAGCCTCTTTATGCCAGGTATTGATATGAGAAGCTTGTACACTAGACTCCTCTCCACGCATTAAAGCATTATAATTGCTTGCAACAGTAAGTGCTTCTTCTCTTGACTGGGTTATTACATAAGCTGCACAATCAAAAGCACCAAAGCTTTCACACATATCTAATCGGTCGAGATGCTTATCAATCTTATCGAGCAATGCTTTAACACTTCGATTTTCATAATTTAATTGTAGGCTTTTTCCAGACGTCATACCTGTTGAAACCGTTTTTGTTGCACTTTGTACTCGCTGATTAGTTTCATTTTGACTTTGAGTTCTTCCTTGTGTATCCGCCTCGCTCGTATTAGATCCACCTGTAACCCCTGCACTAGCCGTGATTCCCATGCTTATTCCAACGCTGGCATTTACAGACTTAAATTTTCCTCTTGATTTTGTCTTGCTCTGTGTCATCGCTATTCCTGTAGTAATTCCCTGCGTAACTCCATCCGTTTGCGCCTTTGACAAAGAAACATGATCCGTTTCATTCAGGGTAACTGAGCTTTTCAGAAATGATGCCAACTGCGTGTAAATCATCTCATATCCTTGTTTAATAACTTGTATTTCACTGCTTCTGATAGGATCTGCAATAAGTACGATGGAATATTTTTGCCCTCTTAAGGAATCTACCAAATTTTCAATACCCTGAACATACCCATCAATACTTTTATCTTCTCCATCACGCAATGCTACAATTCCAGAAATCGAGGAAATCGACTTATTCTTATCCGTAAAAATAGCCTTCAAAAGTGTAAGCAATTCTTCATCTGCAACTTCTTCAATGTCAGAACCAATCAAGTTCCCATTGATTGCTCCTTTCATCGCATTTGCTGCCGCTGTTCTACGCCTCTCATTTAACTCTCCAGAACCACGATAATTCTTCGATATGATCCCCATAAAATATTCAATTCCATTGCCATCACTCTTGATTACAGTTGCCAAACTGCTATCAATGGCAGATGCAACATTCACAATCGTTGTTAATTTATTTAAAAAATTCTCTTCCTTATTTACTACCAATTTAGATAATTTAAAAAATCTACCGCACTGCGCTATATCAATATCGACATCTTCTGCTGAAGGCTTCATAATTTCATAGGTTTCAAGCTTGTCCAAATAACTCTTTGTTATGATAGATGTTGCATTTTCTAATGAAATATTTAACGAATCACTGATTTCTCTTTGTGTCTTCGCAATATCATTTTCCATATATTCACTCCCCCTATACTAGCTTTCTAATTTCTGTCTCTAATGCATAAATACTAGTACGATATCTCTCAATCTCGGCATCCTTGTTCTCGCATTTTTCAAGCAATTCTTGAAACTCTTTATTAACATTTTCCAATAAAGACGTCTGCATCGAATTACTAATATCTTTGATCGAATTTTTAAATGCTTTTACCGTTTCTGCCAGTTTATTACACATCTCATCATTAATTCTAGAAATAGCCGTTGACAATACTGTACCCAGACTTATTTTTTCTCCTGCAGATGTTAATTCGCCAGTAAATTTTGCAGCAATACCATCCATAGTCTCTGATACGTCAACTTTTATAATAGGAAAGTCTATTGCACTAACCGTCTCTTCAACCATTATTCTAAATAAAGATGAATCATACTTTTCACTGCCCATATCAAAATTATTTACAATTACATTCAATAGTTTTCGCTTTAATTCTTTCAACTGTAAAGCATCCGTAAACACTTCTTCCACTTGATTAACTGCATCCACCGAATACTTTCTCAAATTATCTATTGCATCCGATGCAATTAAATATGAATAATGTTCCTCATAGGTGTAGTAATGTGTCTTTTTCCAAAACAGATGACCAGTCGTATAAGAATTCGTTTTTGTATCAGACCCGGTCCTCTCTTTTATCTCCAGATAATCTTTACTTGCAGTTCTTAATTCCTTTATTCCTTCGGCTTTCTCAGATTCCAGTTTAACATTTAGTTCACTAAAAACGGTAACAAGATCCAACTTTATATTACCAATTTGATTTTCCGTATTTTGCTTTTGCGCCAATAAATGCTCTCTATCATTTCCCGAGAGAAGCGCAAGTCTTTTTTCAGATTTCTCCCTGAACTTGCTTAATGTTTGTTTCAATTCTTCTGTCGCATTTGGAATAAAACTTCTTGATTTCATCTTAAGGATTTCTTCTTTTTCAGCAACAATTGATTCAAATATATTTGTAACAAGATCAATATTACCCAACAATCCCAAATCAGACTGTATGTCCTCTGAAAATTGACATAAAACATTATAAATATTCTTTTCTTCCGAATTATAGTGCTCAATCGGCTTTTTGGACATATCATATGCTAATGCCGATACTAAAATTGGTTCTGCACATTGTTTTATGATTTCAATAAGTTCAGGGGAACATTCTCTTCTTTCCAGATCTTTAACATATTCTTCAACCTTGCTTTTTGCTCTCTCTTTCAGCTTTTTCTTAATGATTTTACATGCCTTTGGAATATTATCTGTTGTATTCCTATCTTGGTCAAAAGTATCATCCTCCTCCTGTACCCTTAAAACATCACGCATTACACTATCATATTTACTAGCTATTAAAACTAATTTTTTTACTCCCTTTTGAGGCAGCTGACTCGATAGCAATTCCCAATCGCTCTTATCCAAAAAGCTAGTTGACTGACTTAAAAAGAATACAACATCACATACTTCCATAAACTCCTTGGTTCTTATTGTTCGTGAAGCGATCGGATCATTTAGCCCCGGCGTATCAACAATAGATAATTCCTTAAACTCCTCTTTGTTTAGGAAGAGTGTTACTGCCTTTACAATCGGAGTAAATTTACCATCCTCTCCGACATAATCATTCAGATGAGAAATCAACTCTCCATATGTTTCAAATTGAATCTTTTCAATTCCCTTTTCTAGATACTGATATGGATCAAGACCCGAAGCATTCACCATTCCTATGATTTCACGGGCAGAAGTATAAACTTCATACTCCAAATCAATCCTTGAATTATCAACTAAAACTTCCCACTCATCCACGGAATAGTACTCAATCTGCATGATGTTATTTTCCGAATATTCCATCTTCGTTAGTGTTGCTGTTTTTGGTGTAGATGCTTTGGGCAGTATCACTTCTCCATGAAATAATAATGTATTAAGGAAGGATGATTTTCCTGCTTTTACTTGTCCCACAACGCCAATATTCAATTTTCTGTTTTCACTATAGAAATCTGCAATCTTTATTCTAAAGTTTGTAATAAGTTTATTTAACTCTGCAATATCTTCCTTACTTGTTGTTCCGCTTATATTAGCAATTATCGTTTCAATACCTTCTGTAAAATTGGAAAACGCATTCCCATCATTAACTTCAGAAAAAACATTCATTCTCTCACTTCTCCTCTATTGTATGAATACTGCTCCTAATTTTGCTACAGTCTGATTCCAAGCACAAAAATCTTCATAATCATCAAAATAACTAACGACATATACTTTAAGAAATTTTTCATTTTTATCTGTAATCTTATTTTTTCGGATTTCTTCTAAGAAAAAAGCTATTCCATCTTTGGGGGCCTTGATTATTTTTTGATCACCACCTATTTCGTCATAAACTACTAACTAGCCCCTCCTCATTTTCTTTACCCACGACTTTATTGAATCTTTACTATCCAATTCATTTGCTATTACTCCATAGTAAATACAATTATCTCGAAACTGAAACATCTTGCCACTGCTATTTGCCTTGATAGGATTATTCAATACTGTAGCAATTACATCGCCTTTTTCAACGATATCCCCTTGTTTTGCTTTCCACCGAAAATGCATTTTCCAATCATCCACTTGCTCAACAACTATTTTTCTTTGCAAAACGTATTCATTCCTTAAGAGATCTTGTCCTAAATAATGAATAAATTTTTTAGCCATTACCATGACATCAGGGACATCACTTTTCTTGAGCTTTTCTGCTTCTTGGCACAGCACTATTCTTGTAATCAATGACATAGTTTTAACCTGTTCTTTATCAAAGCCTAATACAGCGCACAAACTTGCAATATAGATCATTGCCTCCTCATTACCCTGCCCTCGAATATTAGCAACAATCATCGTATCAACAATAAGATATAATCTATAGTCTTTCACTATTACTTCTAGCAATTCACTATAGGAGTTCTTATCAATCTCATAACTTGACTTAATTAATTCTTCTAGTGGGATATCAATCTTTGTTTGCTCTAAAATCCACTGAATAAAAATCAGCTTTTCTACTACGCCTTCTGCATCTATCCTTATAAGATTCGCAAGAACTGCCATGTACAATTTACATGCATAAGCATCCTCTAATTTTTGTAATGGATGCTCCGAAAATATGATATGCCTCGAAACAGTTTTTATCATCCCAAAATCTAGGATCGCAATATCTGTTGCCTCATCCCTCGCGGCCCCTAAATCATTAATAATTAGCTGCATTTTTTTTGAAAATTCATTCATTTGTGCATTTAACTCTCTTATATCCTTTTGTATATCAAGGATATTCTTCATGCTGTCACCCCGTCTCTTCAGATTAGAATACCACTTCTGATATAGATAAAATCCAAACTTAATATCCGCTTCGAGATTATCTTTGAATCCCTTGTCACATCCATACACTGATTGCGGTAATATACATTTTGCAATGCAAGTTTACCTCATTTACTCAAATATTCGTTGCAACTCTCCTGTACATTCATTCCCTTCAACTTCTTTATTATTACCAGAGATATGAGTTATCTGTGCTGCCACATAATTTCCATTGTTTTTACAAACGCTACCTATGAATTTATTATTTTTTAAAACAAACTTCTTAATCAAAATATAGTCTACGCCAGAAAGAATTGCTCCCGTCACTCCATAGTTACCTCTATAGGTATCTGCTGCAATAAAACAATTTAAAAAGACATTCCTTTGGAAGTCCAACAAATTCCATGATTGACCAGCTATCAACCAAGCGCCACCTCGCTTGTCTCCACTACAGGTAAACCCACATTCATTTATTTTATTATCATATAAGCAAAACTCATTTACCGATTTTAAATGACCTATTCTATTCTTAAAACCACGAATAGAGCATTTCTTAAACAGTACCTTTCCAATTGATTCAAATTCAAAAATATTTGTCTTCCCAGTAATGCTGCAATTGATAAAAGATACCTCTTCACATCCTTCAAACCTCCAATTGCTTTCAATTGAGAGGATAAGGTTTTCAAATGTAATCTTCCTTTCTTTAAATAATGCGTTCGAACTACCACGGAAGGTGTTTAATTCCAATAACTCATTAGCAAAAAAATGTTTTTCCTCATTATTATCAATAATAGCTCCTACATAGAAGTCTTTTATATAAAAAGACAAATTCAAATCAACCAACCTATTTGGCAATATGGTTTTTGCACTATCATACGCAACACTATCTTGCTTAAGTATTGATATTGCAACCTGGCTTAGATACTCTAATTCATCCTTCTTTATGCCTAACATTTCAATAACTTCAGCCAAAAATTCATATTGCTTTTCCTTGGTTACTTCAACTACACTCAATAGTAACATTCCATCTATAGCAAATGTAAGGCGTAGCGGATTATCTTTATATACATTAAGAAATTCCTCAATATCAGTCTGACTTATATCCAAGGCTTTCCTCATATAATCTTCAATTTTCTCTTCAAATCCTGATCCCTTGATAATTCTTTGAAGATACATTACTTGCATTTCATCAGTATCATCTGAATAATGTATTATGGCACAGAGTAATTTCATATATAGTGATTTACAATATTCATCCATTGGTATTAGCAAATAATTCTCTATTGGATAATTATCTGCTTTTTGTCGTTTAAAAAATTCCCGCATATTATCAAGTGTTCCAACTAAATTCCCCTTAAAAGACCCACCATTTCGTATTATTCTGATATTCCCTTTAGTAACTGCTGATACTCTTTTGTAATCTTATAAACATCATTAAACTTAATCTGTTCCGGCTTCATGTTGCAATTTGATTTAATAATATCTAAAAGCTCATTACGATATTCACTGCCACCAGCTCTTTTATTAATCACTGGTACAATATTGACAAATGTATCTTTCAACATATTTAATATAGAACTATCCGTCGTAATACCCTTTGCCTTTTTATAATCGTTAATTATTACTAATGGATCTTGAACTTTATCCTGTAACAGATCAATTTCAGATGGTTCTGGCATAGCAATTTTCACAACATCTGCTATATATTTTATTTCTGTAAAGAATTCATCTTGAATTTCTTTCAACTTCTTATTCACTTCTATTAGCTTATTTACACTCTTCTGCGCATCTTTTTTCATCTGTTCAAGTGGTTCAAGAATTTCACTATCAATGTCTTCCGCTTGTAATTTAGTGATAGATGTATTTAATCTCGTTAACTTCCTTCTTTCTTCCTCTATCTCTTCCTCATAAAAATCTCTACAACGCACAAACAGAATTTTGAAATTTCTAGCAAAATTAGACTCATATACTTGCTGATTCCACTCTTCAATTTGCGCATTGATCTTTTCCATATCTTTGTCAATAAACTCCCGCAAAGAATCATCCGTTATCTGTTCCATTTTACTAGTGAATGCATACGCGCCAATATATTTTACCCCTTTAATTTTTAACGTAGACTCAACCTTATGTATAATATCTTGTAAATCCTTTAAGACCTTTTTATCTGCTTTATTGATGATGATCAGTTTTGGAATATCCTCATGCAATGTATTGATGAATTTAATATCTTCTTCCGTAATGGTTCCTGCATCAGCTTGTATAAACCACAAAATATAATTGCTAGAATTCAATTGACCTTTTGCAATTTGTCCATCTGTCTTAGCAGAGTATTTTTCTGAATCTGGTTTTGAATATCCTGGTGTATCTAAAAAAGCAATATTACCATATTGGTGTAGCGGTGTTGAAAAGAATATATTATTAAGAACATGTCCTAACGTTACTGCATCGGTAACTTTTTCATCATTGTCATCTTCAATTTCACCAAAACCATGAGAGATTCTTTGAATATCTCTTGGTTCCATTGCAACCTTAGTATCAAAAACATTGATTCCAATTACCTCATGCTTTTTACCGCTCACAATATAGGTAGGCACAGATGTTGATGGATCAATATCCGCTGGCAAGACCGGCTTTTTCATCAATGCATTTAAGAAACTTGATTTACCGCTTGAAAATCCTCCACCCAATGCCACAATATTTTTACCAATTAACTTGTCATATAAGATGAAGTCTTTAAACCTTTCATATTCAGACTTGAAATCAGTATATAGAACATAAAAATCATCCGGTGCATAATTTTTCAGTGTTTCCGGTATCTTGCCATTAATAATTTCTTCTATTTTCGTTAAATCAATATTGTAATGAGAACCTGTAGTAGATTGCTTTATTATGTTACAAAGCAAATGATAGTTCATACTTAATTTCTCATAAACTTCTTCATCATAACTCATTCTTGAGTACCCCAATTCTTTGCAAATCTTCTTTCACATCTACCCCGTAGTTTTCTTTTCTTAATTGCTCATCTTCTTTTTGTTTTTTTAAATCGCTCATCGCTTTCTCCAAAGCTGCTCTTTGTGCAGAAATCTCTACATCTATCGAATTGTTTATAGACATTAATTGTTTCGTAATTGCCATCTCTATTCCGTTACCAACTTTCGCCAATGCATTGGGATATACATCTGATCTTAATTGCATGTGAATCTGGTTCTTCATTTCCTCACGTTTTTTCTCTGCTTTCAGTTTGTTATACAGTGCAGTAATCCCTGTAATAATCACTCCACTAATTGGCCCCATAATCCATGCAGCTGCCACAATTGCTACTGTACTAGAAATAATTCCTTTACTGACCTGTTCCACATTAATATTTAATGAAATACTAACGTCAGAAAATGAATTTGCATCGATACAGTTTTCTACCTTCTTTAAATATTTCTCTACTTTTGGGATAAATCTTTTCTTAATGCTTGTTGTGACAGCATTTCTTATTGTCGTATTCAAGTGTTCACTAATATCTTGATTATTCATTGCCATAGCAATAAATGTTGCTTCCTCCGCCTCTAATGCTACTCGAACATCTGCTTTTATTTCTTCAACACAATTCGAAATTTGCGAATTGAAATCATCTCTCTCTTTCACAAAAGCATCCTCTAACACATTCAGTTCTTTACCTAACTTCTCTTCCTTTTCCTCTAATTCAGACTCTGATAAATCATTATTCTTTAATATTGCATTCAGATAGCTTTCTGTTATATTGGCTGCATTAAGCACATATGGTTTGAAGTTATTTTTTAAAATCATCTGAGACTGAGACTGTATTTCGCATAAAAATTCTTTGAGTTCCTCCGCATCACCAGTAAAGCTGCTAGTGAAACAATATTTTACTTCTCTGCTACCTATAAATCTTTTTAAACTATCTTTAAATTTTGTAAATGTTGTTTCAAATTCATCATTCCTTTTATCATATTTGGTTATAACCACGCATATCGGCATATCATGAAGACATAGCTCTTTCAAAATATTTCCTACACTACTTCTTACAATCATATCCTCTGCTGAAAAAGCAACTATGTATGCCAAGCTTTGTGGAAGATAATCATCAATTGCTTTATTGTGTATATCATACCCTGATTCAAATCCCGGCATATCTACTAGCATAACATCTGGTATATCTTCTAAATAATTGTTACGCAATCTTAACCTTACACATTTTGTAGTATTAGCATCCAATTCAACTGTTCGATATTCTGCTACCTCTATACTACGGTGACTATCTTCATTATTATAAATTGTTACACTATCTTCCGTATCATCATACACAATTTCCACAGGTACCGCGGTCTCCGGAGTGATATCTTCCTTCAAAATCTTCTTGCTATATCCTAAGACCGTATTAACCAACGCACTTTTACCCGTACTAAATTTACCAATGATCGGCGTGCATACTTTTGCACTTTTAATCGTTTTTAAATTTGCATCTACAATATCATTAGATAATTGATATGCAGAATTGATTTCACGTATTTCTTGTAGTATTTTTATTATCTTCTCCATTGTAATTCCCCCTAATCTTCATCCTTTTCTGGTTCACTAAGCACTTTTCAGCTGCATAGCAATCATCTTTTGCTGATAATCCTATCAATTGCAAGATAATCCTATCAATTGCAACTTGATATTCATGTAACTAACTCAAAAAACCTTTTCCACACATAATGTCCATATTTCAAAAAAACACACTTTATTATTATATCAGATGCTATGAATATTATCTATTACGTGTCACTATTTATCACATTTTAGTGTCACAATTTGTCACATTTTTAGTGTCACTATTTGTCACATTTTTAGATCATTGGTTTTCATAATACATCTTATTCATTTTTTCTATTTCTAATTTCATTTCTTCAACAAATTCATAAGGTGCTATTGCTTTTACCATACTGCCTTGAGATAG
>Ga0209511_1000258_pt1 | contig 57296 bp, 48 predicted proteins | sample SSSSmetaG_FD_184141 | JGI IMG/M metagenome (GOLD analysis project Ga0209511, IMG submission 184141) | Glacier valley bacterial and archeal communities from Borup Fiord, Nunavut, Canada, to study Microbial Dark Matter (Phase II) - ​SSSS... | ecosystem: Environmental > Aquatic > Freshwater > Ice >... | reverse complement strand
CTTTTTGATGCACTCAAGGTTGGCGTTGCCTGCCGCTGCCTAAATCTTTGATCATTTTATTTTCTTTTCAAGGTCATGAAGGATTGTTTTTTTAAATCTAGTTTTTCATATCAAACTTTACACTATCTAATAGTGTTGTATTTAGCAGCCGGAGATTAGAGATATAAACGAATAAATATCATTCATATCTGGCTAATCTCCAGTATGTTGAATGGTACTCATTCACTCATATCTGCTTATTGTTTACAGTTCTCTATGTGAACGGGTCTCCCCGTATAATAAAAAACCGGACTTTCTCCGGCATGTATCTGTTATAATCACCTCCCTGAAACAGAAAGAAGCAGCCGAAACGGCTGCTCCATAAATGGTATTATTCAAAGTCTTTCCAGTAATCGTCCTGCGGTTCCGGACTGATTCCAAATAGTTGTTGCATATAATCCTGCTGTTCGTTTAAGACACGAACGACTCTTACCTTATCTACCTCAAGATGATAAAAAACATAATTCTTTTCTGTATATAGATAACGATAGTCCGTCGGTACTTCAATAATCTTTCCTAAGTCCACTCCAGATAGCGGATAACTTTCTAATCTTCTGATCTCTGATGTTATCTTTTTAAGAATTCGTTTTGAAATGTTCTCACCCCAGTTTGTTATGATATAATCACGGATATGCTGAAGATCTTCAAGTGCCATTGGCGAATATTCTAATTTCGGCATAATTATAATCCCAATGTAGCTTCAACATCATCCGCAGAAAGCCACCCTTTCTCTCGCGCTGATTTCTCTCCTTCTTCGAGTTTGGCCAGCAAGCGGATCGTTGATTTTAACTTATCTAATTCCTTAAGCTTAACAATTGCATATTCACCTCTGCCATTTCTAGTCAAGTAAACCGGACTGTCTTCAGTAACTTCATTAAGCACTTCTGTATAATTTCTTAAATCGGAAATTGGTTTTATATTCGGCATAGTCATCATCTCCCTGCTAAATTATCTTATGCCATTATTATAGATCATAGCCCAAAATTTATCAATGTAAATTAACACGTTAATTTACAGCAAGCAATGATATATATGTACTACCTATCCTCTTCATTTCATCCACAGTGGTCTCAGGATAGAAATAGTTTAGAATATCATGCTTAGGCATTCCGGCTTTCAAAGCAAGTTTCAGCTCTTCTTTCTGTTCATCAGAATACATCCAATATACCAAACGATTTGTAATTGTATCATCTCCACGAATGGGCTTCCTTTGAATGATGTCATTCTTCTTATTCGTTGATTCATTTCCGTAATCTTTTACTGGAACAGTAATAGATTCATCTGTATGTTCTTGGCGAATGTTTTCCTTCGGTTTCTCAATTGTATTCTCCTTATGGTTCTCCTCTTGATTTTCCCCTACAGACTCTTTGAACTGCTTTTTCATATCTTTCTCAGTTAACAACATAAACTCCTCATAATTCAAGGAATCAATATACACATTCTCACCTTTTTCCTTTATCCTCTCATAATACTCGACTGCTTTTTTACCCAGTATTTCAAATTGAGAAACTAGTGTTCCATTTGAAGGAACGCTCGAATGTACATAGGATTCACCCTTTCCATCAGAGGTCTGATTAAAGGCAGGATGAGCAAATGGAATAAACTTATTATCGATGATCGGATCAAAACCTCGGATAAAAATCAGGCATTTCTTATTATCAAGCTTCCTTGCTTCATCCGGTGTCAAAAGTTCCCTTCCCAAAACATCATAATTTCTACTGCTGCTCCCCTGCCGTCCTTTCGTTTCACCACTGGATCTCTTATCAATAGTTCCCTTGCCAAGCAGCTCCGAGATATACTTATGCGTTGTTTGCTCATTGCCACCAAGATAAACCAACGTATCACAATTGCCCGGAATTGTTTCCCATGTATCCTTAAACAACGCTTTGATCTGTGCCAAATTCTGAATAATGATAACTGAACTGATTTCTCTGCTTCGCATCGTTGATAATAGACTACAATAATCATCCGGCAGTGCGACATTGGCAAACTCGTCCAGCATGAATGTTACATGAATCGGAAGTCTGCCTCCATAATTAAAATCTGCCTGATAATACAACTCTTGAAATATCTGCGTATACAACATGCCGATAATGAAATTATAGGATTTATCACTGTCAGGTATTACACAGAATAACGCTGTTCTTGTCTCCCCATCACCGTTCATGCCAATTCCCAAGTCAGCCAAATTCATTTCATCCTTTGACATCATTCGTAATACCTGCTTATTTTCAAGAAAAGCAAGACGAGAATTGGCACTGATGATAATACTTCGAACGGTATCACCGGCACCTCGCATACACTTGTTATACTGCTTCACTGCCGGATGACCACTTCCATATGGTGAACTTTCTTCTAAGACTTTCATTCGAACATCCAGCCGCGAAGGCTTATTCTTTTCCGTCACTTCAGCTTCACCAAGCAACTGCAATACTGTTTCGAAGTTTCTTCTGGCCAAGGGTTCCTCCAGCCAAACATAATAGAATATTGCCTGCAAAAACAGCCCTTCTGCTTTTTCCCAGAACGGCTCGCTTGGTGCACTTCCTTTCGGCGTTGTATTAGAAATGATATTCGTGATCAACTTAACCACATCCGTTTCTTCTCTAATATAAGCGAATGGGTTATAACAATCGGATTTATCCATTTCAAGCAGATTAATAACACGAACCTTATAGCCATTTTGCTTCAACATTCCTCCACAGCTGCGTAGGATTTCGCCCTTGGGATCTGTCAAAATAAAGGAACAATGATGCGGCATTTGCATCAGATTCGGCTTCACTTCATAAAAGGTCTTACCTGCACCAGAGCCACCAATGATCAGTACATTGTTATTCAGTTTTGTCTTTCTGGTATCCAGACTCATTCTGACATTCTGACTCAATATTCGGTTATAACCATCGTCCTTATCCGTTAATATTTTGTTCAACTGTTTCACGTTGGCAAAGGTGGCCGTACCATATTCCTTCCCCGGCATATAATTCTTCCTGCTAGTTACATAAATGAGAAAGGCGATGAGATAGACACCTAAGGCTATCACCACCGCTTTTTTCGTACCGCTATTATAATAATTTGCCAATGGTTTTTCGCATACCTCATTAAATCGTTTCAGAAATTTCTGAATTCCTATTCCATCGCTCCAAGAACCATTAACTAGATATCCCAGATATGCACTGAGTAACGCTCCAAGGATGACAAATGCCGGTGAGGTTTTCTTTTTCTTCTGAATCATCGACATCACCTCGCTCTTTTTATCGTTGCTGTTTTTATGTTTCTCTCAACTTGAGCTTTTTCATATCGTACACGGACAGCATTCCCAACCAGATCATAATGCCCCTCATATAACAAGTCTCCCTTTATCCTTCCTACAACCCGGTTATCATCGGAATAGAGCTTATACTCCTTATTCTTATCAAGATATGTCAACAGCGTCTTTCCATAATGTATCTCCATAAGGTTCGATTTCTCAATCCAGATATACTTCCCTTTTCCACCGGGAATTCGGGTCTTAACAGCATGATCATTTTCCTCATGAATAAGTTGCTTTGCAATCGTGATGTCCACCAAGTTCGTATCCTTTGAAGATGCCACTGCTCGCATCCGGTTGGTCAACTCCTGATAGCCACGGATTCTGTTTTCAAATGCTTCGTGATCCATCAGCACTCGGTAATTTCCACTGGGATCACCCTGATCCAAAACTCCAATCTTCCCAAGCTCCTTAATTACATTCTCCGCCTGTCCTCCATCAATACGAAAATTCTCTTTCACTGCCTCCACACTGATTGTCTGTTTTTCCATAGCAAATATTCCGACTTTTTCAATCAAACCCTCCATCAAAATATTTGCCCTAACTGCTTCCTCCGTGTGGAGTATCTCGTTTCCCTTTTGCTGTGACCTAAGAAAGGAAAGTAGTTTTTCTAAATCCTTCTCATCTCCATTCTTGAGATAATCATCAAAATTAGCTATACGACCAAAGTTTAACTTTTGCATCATCATACTAATTCTAGGAACTGCTTCACTATGAAAAATGATTTCACTAAGATTATCGGTCTTTTTGACATCCGGTAACACCGAATAGAGTATGCCGTATTTCTTCGCCATCTTCTTTACTTTTTTCATGTCCTCCGAATGGAATTGGAACACCTGAAGATCACCTCCCTTTTGTAAAATCTTTCGCATTGATGTCTTCCCAAGGGAACTTTCATAATCAAGCATTCCAATTAGAAAGTCAATTGCCTTCTTCATAGCATCAATCGTTCCGCTTCCCACTTTCATGGCAATCTCAATTCCATCATAGGTTACCCTGATAATCTGAACCGCGTCCTGTATTTCTGACATAACATCACCCCTTTACAAACTGATTTCTTTCTTCATTTGTTCCTTAATTTCCTCTATTGGCTGATTTCGCAACATTTCTTCTGAAATATTAATGTTATACGCATTCATGATCTCAGCCAGACGATTGATTGCCTTTTCTTCCTCAACACGATACATTTCTAGTGCCACCAGAAGATTCTCAATCTGTGATAGCCAGATTGGTCTTTGATCTAACAAAGCACCATATTTCTTCCTGACCTCCTGTGGATTCTTATATAAATCCATCAGTTCCTTAATCAAATGCTGAGTCAGTTCCATGTCCTGAGACTTAAAGGCAAACTCAAGAACAAACCTCTTTTCTTCTTCGCCAAATGAATACTTCCTTGCATCCATCTCCACAATTGCTTCGTTAATTACATTTAAACTCATCTTTTTTCTCCAATCTTTCTTGTTAGCAAACACACAATAAATTCGTTATGGTTTTCACCAGCGATAACCCAGGTATAAATATTAATAAGTAAAATAATTTTGAAAAGCCAAAATTCTTAAGCCTTTTAATAGTTCACACTGTTTTCTAGCACTGCAATTTCTATGATTTCTTTCATCTGTTCTGCGGATATCTTATTATTAATCAGCTCCAACAACTGCCCTTCCGTCAGACCTTTCTCCATTGCACTTTTAATCTGCATCAATTGTTCCGGAAGTAACTCCTTCGATGTAATTAATTTGACGAGATCCTGCCTGGACTTCTTTTTTAATAATAGTTTTGAGAAAAGTCCTACCACACCAGATGATTTTCTAACTTCCTTTTCAATCGGTGCTGATTTAAATAAGACGTTATTCCCATCTACCAATGTAATGCTATATCCGATCGGCACTCCATAATAAACAGGTATCATCTCCAGTAATTGGTGTGATTCCTGTTCCGTTCTTGATGTACTTAATCCACTTGTTTCTTCTATATAAGCTGATGAATCCTTTACCATTCCATTTGTGTTTAATTGCTGCTTCTCTTCGCTTTTTCGTTCCATCATTAGAATCTGCATATCATCCTTCTCCTTCCTAATCCCTTCAAGCTCATTTCTCAGTTTGGCAATTGCGGTATGTGCTTCATTCAATTTGTTCTGTTTATCAATTAATAGCGAATCCTTTTCAGCCAGATCTTTCAGGACCTTATTATCAATCCCAGTATCCTTTCTAACGATTTCAAGTTCTTTCAGCTTTTCATTTAGGGCATCATACCGCTTGTCTTGGTAATCAAGTTTACTGACTACTTCCTTAATTTCTTCTACCAACTGTTTAACATAAACAGCTTCGTTATCTGCCTTCTCCTCCGTCTTATCAATTTCATTCAGAATCCTCTGATAAGCTCTTTTCATATTAACCGCGGTCATATCTCCGGCAGCCACCTTGGAAATCGTCTCAATTGGAATTCCTTTTTCATAAAATTCCAAAGCTACCTCCATCTGAAGGCTGGATAGTCCATCCGCTGCAATAACGGCTATGACGTTATCCGTATAATCATTCCGAAGACATCTGGAATATACCTGCATCTGCTTGAAATCATAATTCTTCTGTGAATATCGTTCCGTTTCTTCCTTACTTAATCCGTAAAGTAAATCGTCCTGTATCAGTTGGATCTGCTGCTCATTACACCTATCTGACTTTCTCAGATTTCCGATAATTACATTCAGATCCATTTTACTTATCTGTGTTCGTTCCTTCATTTGCAACCTCCTCATATATTCATGAATCCTAGTAACTCAACTCTTTTTAAATAGCAAACTCACCTGCTGTCCAAAATATAATTCTACTTTTGTAAATGGAAAATGGGTAAAAAAATAACAGCCTAACGTCGTGGCTGCTTCTCTTGCTCCAAGGTTTCATTCTTTGTTTCATCCATGGTATCTTCCTTGGTTCCTTTTTTAGTTTCTACCTTGGTTTCTTCCTTGGTCTCATCCTTGGTCTCATCCTTGGTCTCGTCCTTGGTCTCATTCTTGGTCTCATCCTTGGTCTCATCCTTGATCTCATCCTTGGTCTCATCCTTAGTCTCATCCTTGGTTTCTTCCTTGATTTCTTCCTTGGTTTCTTCCTTGGTTTCGATCATAGTTTTTTCCTCGTACGATACCTGATAGTGCGAATCTCTTATTATACCCGTAATCTTTTCCTTCCTTAGTTCACTCAGAATCGACTTAGCTGTACGGATTTCCTTCACTACCACTTGCTCTTTTTCCCTTACTGCCGCAATTTCATTTCGGTAATGCTCTTTCAAGGCCATAATCTCATCTGCACTATAACCCTCCTTATAAAGCTGCTTCTCTAATAACAGATACCTTTCATGTTCCGTTTGAAAGAATGTGTCACCAAGTATATAGCTATGCTCACATTCTTTAAGCTCTTCCATTTCATCTGCAATCGCAAACAAAGGCTGGTATTTGGCTCTTGCTTTAAATGTCTTGCTTTTCTCCTTAGAGATTTCCTTCTTCCTTTCGGAAAAATAATCTTCTGCAGTTGCCACCTCTCTCATGCTCCTAAGATCATGCCTTACCAGAAAGAGGCATTGCTCTTGAACCTTTTTCATCTTCCGAATTTCATCGCGGTACTTCCACGCCTGACTGTAAGGCTGTTTTTTCAATTTACCAATTCGGTAGAGTCTGGCATAATACTTTTTCTGAAGTTTTGAAAGTTTGGCTTTTTTGAATCTTCTTATCTTGCACCTTGAAATTCTTGGAGATCCGTTTTTAGTAACGATTCTTTGAGGAATCAGTATCTCAGTATGCACCCGTTCTCTAATTCTTTCTTCCGAATACTCTTCTCCAAGTGTCTTACACCTTTTAAACCGGGTCAAGCCCGGTGGTTTGATTGCTAGGTATTTACCACCCTGTTTGATCTCATATCCTTTCCCACTCAATAATTCCAGAAAAGAATCAAAGGTTGTGGCTTGCAGTATACAGGCATCCAGATCCCGCTTAATCATATCACTCCAGACAAACTTTCCATCCCGAAAATCATTCCATTCTCGATAACTCTCTGTTGATTTGGCTCTATCTTCTGATATCTCTATCGTAGATAATCCATATTCCTGACAGAGTCGATTTGTGATGGGTTGGATTTCTCTCGCCCAATCCCCCTTTTCATATCGGTACTTTATGCCCGTCTGGAAACTGACGCTATTGAACACGATATGGCCATGAATGTGGTCTGTATTATCATGTACAGCATAAACCGCCTCATATCCTTCACCAAGATAATCCTTCGCGAATTTACCGATGATCTCGAAAGCTTTCGGGGCATCAACTTCACCCTCTTCAAAAGAGATAATTAGATGATATGCCTGTCGCTGATCCACTTTCCCGAACTTTTCTTTCGTCTTCTTCATCTGCTCATAGGCATATTCTGGCTGACAATTCAATCCACTGATAAATCTTCCATTTCCCGTTTTCTCTTTTACTGTAATGTAATCCAAAGCCTGTTTCAGATGTTTTCCATTATAACTGCTCCCACAGTCTTTGATATAAAGTATCTTACTAATAGCCAAATTGCCCCACCGCCTCTTTCAGAGCAAGATTCAGTTTCTTCATATAGGCAATCAGCTGCTCTTTATCTTCCCTACGATACAGTTCAGAATTGTTATTGTGCACCACCTGATTAATGTTATTTCCGATTCGATTGACTTCATTAATCAGCTGCTTCAATAACACACGGATTTCTGGATAATCATTCGGCTTTTGTGAAATTAAAAACCTCAGGTAATCGGCTTCACACATTCCAGCCAAATCAGCCTTTAATGCCAAGTCTTTTGCTTGCTCCGGCATCAGTCGAAGAGTCTTCTTAATGCAATGAATCTTATCTGCCATCAACTCACCTTCTTCTTACATTTACTGCATCATAACCCATAAAAGCGTCGGATATCACCAGTGCTGCCTTATCCAGATTTCCTGTCTTTTGTAGATGCAGTATCGTCTCCTCCGCCAGTCTTGCTGCCAGATCATAGATTTCTTTCCCATAATGAGTTTGCTCAAACATCTTGTTTAGAAGCTTCTCATCCTCTCTGAGTCCGTTATAATATTCCTGCTTTTGCAGGTGCTCTCTCATTTCAACGGTATTCATTAAATTCTCTTTGGCAAATTGAATCATCTCATAGTTCCATTCGCAGACGGTATCGATAATATCATCAATTGAAATTGGTTCTTCCTGGTCTACCCCGGAACTATTATCAATTCTAATCAGACCGTCCGAGCCAAGTCCTAGCTGATATCCATGTCCTTCCATATAATTAATTAGAAGCGTTACATCACGCTCTGACAAGTTCATTAGGATATCATTTTCATCCAACCAATCCATGATTTGCTTTGCTTCGGTAATCAATTGCCTGTCCTTCTCCATCGCTAAAGTCCTCCTTCCTTATCTGTTTCTTTGTATTTTCACCCAATGAATACTCCCTGAGAAAAAGTCCGAAGGTCAACTTGCCAGATACGCATGAGAGCCATCTCATGCCACTGGTTAGGGGATTTCCCCTAAAACCCCTTCGTTTTACGTAATGCTATTACTTTTTCATAGCATTTTAACTAAGTGCTATTACATTTTCATAGCAAATCATATAAATGCTATTAACTTTTCATAGCATCGGCTAAAAAATCCACTCTATCTTTTCCTATCCAAATTCCATGCTATTACTTTTTCATAGCATTTTCGCCTAGTGCTATGAATTTTTAATAGCAATCAGAGCTAATGCTATTACTTTTTCATAGCACGCAAAATCCCAAACCTATGGCGCCTACTTACGATTCATTTCTGCCTCACAAATGACTAAATCGGTTTTTACAGCCACCAGCCATTCATTATAATCTTTGTAATTGGCCGGTGGTGGACTGTCAAATACCTGATATCCCATCATTTCGTATTTCCGGCAAAGCTGTTTGGCTGCTGCACGTCCTGGCTCATCATTATCCAGGCAGTAACGAATTGTACGAATCTTGGGATGCTCTTTCAGAAACGTCTGTAGCGGTGCATCCGATAGCATCCCAAGTGCCAACTTGTTTGTTTCAAAATCACGATAGGCATCCATGTAACTCATGAGATCAATGGCAGCTTCAAATACAACCACCATTGTGCTCACTTCATTGACAACATTAAAACCATAATTCTTATCATTGCCAGTAACATCGCATTTGAAGCTTTTTCCTTCACTGTCAAACACCCCACGCATACTGGCAAACCGGGTGTTACCGTCCTTATCATTTCCTTTGAATACGATGTTATGGTATGGCCTCGATTCATAAATAAGTCCGACTTTCACAAAATAGTCGATTACATCCATACTGACACACCGGCTCTTATGGAGATATCGGTACAAATAATGGTTATTCGGGGATGCTTCTGGAAGAAGAAACTCTTTCTGTCGCTCCTCCTTCTTCATTACAATTTGATGCTTTATTCTCTCCTCATTCTCACTTCCACGATATCCCACAAAATCAAGGAGCCAAAAAACAGCTTCCTTTACTTCCATTCCAGCAAATACTTTAAGAAAATCAATCTGAGAACCACCATTTTCTCCTTTATCATATATGCGGCTCCAGCGAAACCAATGGGTTCTGCTATAGATACGAATTGAGTCCATTTCCTTCAAGGTATGATATCTGCCTACTCTTTCAACTGTATATCCCAGCCTAGCTGCCACCTGACATAGATCAACCGACTTCGCTATAGCAAGTTCTTCATATGTGAAATGCATCCTCTCACCGTCCTTTGCGTTCAGAAGATTGCACTTCCTGCTCTTTAATCTGCTCACCAAAATCTAGAATATGATAATCCGATGCATAATAGATTCCCGGGTTACTCATCATACCCTTCTCCTTCATACTAAAAAACTGATGGTTGTCCCCGCCGACAATGATATGATCAAGCAAAGGAATTCCCATCAGTTCAGTAATGTGTATCAGTCTATCAGTCAACCTGATATCTTCCTTGGAAGGTTGTAAGTTTCCACTAGGATGACAATGAAGTAAAAGCATGTTGGCAGCATTGGAAAGAATCGCAGTTTTAAACAGCTCTCTTGGATGTACAATAGCTTGATTAATCGCACCCATACTAACAAAGCTACAATTAATCGGTGTGTTATCCGACTTTAGGTTCACCAAACATACAACCTCCCGGTCCATTTCACAAAGTATACCACCGATAATTTTGGCTGCAGTATTCGGAGAATCTATTTTACTGTCAGAATATAACGGAGCATCCTTCACTAAGCGGATGGATACCACATCGAGCTTAAACGCTTTCTTTGGCATTTGCATCACCCTCCGTTTCTAATTGTAGAAGAACAATAAAGTCATTCTCCTCCGTTTTTATGAATTCAATTAATTCATCTATACTCATTTCTAATACAGTCTCCATATCGAAATCCTCCTATCGTGACTTTTCCCTTGAAGAATAAGAAAACTGAGTATCTGCCACCATTCCATCCAACCGTTTACACGGAGTGTCAGTAGCCATACTCAGCTTTCTCAAATCCTTATCATAGTGATATACCTGATTGGACAATCGTTCCTCCAACGAAACCTGATCCATGTTGATTTCATTAACCATCTGAGCCAGACTATTTGGATCCCCCATGTTCGTGGATACTGCAATAACTTCGTGCACAGATGAAGGCATGATATAAAGGTCAGTTCCCAATCTTTCGGCTAGCTGGTGAAGTTCATTCTCATATAACATAGACGCGGCACCATTGATACCCCTGTCATTGGAAATCACATACATTGCTCGATCATCCGTCATCTCCCCAAACATCATGTCTACCATATCCTCCGGCATTCCATCCTTGGCAAACATATCGCGGATCACCTCATTCATAGATTTCACGGTTGGCGGAAATATCTGCTTCGTATTCTCAACAGCTAACTGATATAAGGCTTCTTCCGTCATCCCGATTCTCTCTGCCAATGAGTCATTGATAATGGTACTTGAAATGCCATCACTTGATTGATCTACCACCCAGCGGTAGATGATCGACAGATCTTGGAATTGTCGACTTGGTACATGGTCAAGCAGATCTTTGTTCTGCTCGGTATTCACTAGTACCATGACGATGTTATTTCGGGTATTCTCAAAATCTACAACTGATTTCTGATCTGGTGCATGCATAAACCCCTGCACCATGGACTCAGCAGCTTTTAGAAATACTTCCTGCATGTCGCCGCAATCCTGATAATGCTTGTACATCTGGTTGATATACAGAGTAGGTGAAACCTTCCATTCATTATCGCCTGCTGGAATAATGTTCAAAGCATCCATTGTTTGATTCACCTTGGTTACAGCATGAACATCCAGAACAAACTCATGGAACCCCGTCGGCATGAAACTCATGAACTTCTCTGCTACTACTTCTTTAAATAATTCGTAATTCATCATTTACGTTCTCCTCCTTAAAAATGTTTTTTTGTTGTGTCCAGAAGTAGCTCCCTTATGGGGGAGGCCTCTGGTAATAAATACTTTGCTGCATAAATCTATGACCTCCTGCTCTATGTTTTTCATTTTATGGTATTAAAAAAGCCGATGATTTTCTCAACGGCTTTTTAATACATCAATATCTTATTTATTATATATAACCCTCTTATTGAAAAGTTAGCCCCTCCTGTATCAGGTACTTTTAAAATTCCATAAATTATTATTCCTATTTGATAACAGTTGCGATGCTTTATGTAAAAATTGTGAATCATTTCGAATTATTTTTTGTTCTAAATTTTATTATGCAGTATAATGCCATTGCTGCTCTGATGATTCCTAAACTAACGAATAATAAAATAATGCCCAAATTAATCTTGACAGCCTGCCCTAAGAAATATTGAAATAAAGCTAAGAATATACCTTTGGTGAAATCTACAAGATTAATTGACAACTTTGTTTGTGATAGATAATTTATTTTAATAAACTGTAGCATAATTTCACACTCTTTCTTTATGATTAACAAAGGATTCCTAATTGTAAACAACTACATATTTAAACTGAGTATGTCACCGCAAATACTTGATATTTGATATTATATTAAAAGAGCTTGAACACACTGCTTAATTGAATCTTTCTATTTTGACATATCAAAAATTACACCCTATATTAATAAATCAAAGTTCACACTTTCATACAGTTGCGACACTATATAGAAAGAATTCGTCTTATCTCAAGGTTATATTAAGCTGTCATTTTAATATCATATCTCTAAAAACTTCTTCTGTAACATTAAAACATTCATATCAATATATTCTTTATCACCATGAATTTCCATTTATTTTTCATTGCTATATTTACACAGCTAAACTTTCTATTTATCTGTTGATTTTGACTTATCTGGTAATAAATATTTTGTTTCATCTACATAAAAATTAAACTGCTTTAAATATTTATCTACAACTTCTTTTTCAGTATCAACGCTGTTAACAATCATTATAGTATTGTTATTTAAAACTGCGATATAATATGAAGGTTTAGTTGTTTCTTTATACATCTTTCTTACGCCATCATCATATTGTGTAATCGTAAAGTTATCTAAGTCTTCCCAATCAGTATAATCTTTTATGATACTGACATATACTGCCTGTGCTTCAGTTATATTCACATATTCTTGGATGTACATATGAAAATCAGTTACCGTTTTATTTTCATTGGAAGCACTATAGGACTGTATTGTTTCTTGTTCTATCATACTATTTACAACATATCCATCTTCTTCCATAACCTCTTTAAAATTCTTAGCTGAAACAGGTTTATTCTCAACAATTTCAGATTTATTATGATCAGTTTCTTTTTTATTTTCTTTACTTAAATTACAGATACCGACATAGCTAATCGCTATTATCACCATAGCTACTAACACTAATATTTTCTTCATTTTCCACCTCCACAATATTTTACATCTTTTTAAGTGCAACTCTTCAAAACCATAAATTTACCTCTATTCAATATATATCTAAGTATTTTGTCGCAATATGTAACGATTACGAATCAATTATTCTACTTGTATACCTGAATCTGTTAGTGATTTGCATAGATAACCAACGATATATTTTCTGTCCGTCATTTCTTGTATGTCTGTATTTTCAACTAAATCATAAATTGCTTGATTAATTACTCCCCATAATTTTGTAGTTTCAAATTTTTGATACGGAAAATTTTCTTTCATATACCTACTACCTCCTTATATCAGAAATATAACAATCGTAAACAATAGAATCATTTATTGTATTACTAACTTCCAACCTAACTTATTTTTAAAATCGTTATAACATTCATCGCAAATCCAGTAATAATTATCCTCTGTACTATAACCAAAATTTAAATCCGATATATCTTCACTAAACCTTTCAAGACAAAACTCACAGTGGTCATGGTCAGTATTAGTAATTCTATCTTTATAGTTCTTAGCTATTAACAATTTGTTTTTCAAGTAACTTTCTTGGTTTGTTAATCGCCAGTCGTTTTCTTCAATCATGATATCATCTTCACTTTCTACTAAATTTCATGTATCGCATTTTAAAACATTAACTATTAAGATTTCTTCTTTTGTTTTTTTCGATTAAGTCTTCAGATAAAGAAAAATTATCAAGGAATTTTTGAACAGTTTCATCATTCTTACTAATTAACAAAGTATACGAACTATCGAATGCGATAATTTCAATTTTTGCCATAGGGTGTTGAATTTCCACGTCATCCAGCCAATATCCTTCATACTCAACATTAGTCAAATCAAATATTAACACTTCTTCAAGCGTAATCTCTGTGGAAAAACCAGAGAAAACACCCCAAATAAATTGAAAATCTTCCTCTAAAATAATTTCCGTAAGTCGTTTACCCGAAATCCAAACAAATTCTTTATGGAATAATTTATAAAAAGTTTTATTCTGAGGATAGCATTCGCAATTAGTTATTAGCCAGTTATAATTTATTTGCTCGTTATCTATTGCAATAAAGCACCTACTCAAATCAGTATAAAAACTTTCGCCTCTCCCTAAAAATGCGCCTCTCATTAAATCAAGTTCCTTTCATATAGTTAGTATTTGCAAACAATTCCCCTCCAATAAATTAGTAGGTTTATTCGTCATTCCCAACGGTTGCGAATTAACTTTCTGTTCAATCTTGAAATGTTCTTCATTCAGTTTTAATCTTCCCAACGTTTGATTATTTTTCTTCTTTAGCAATTAGCTGTTCCTTTTCTGGAATATAGTTCGTATATTTTGATGCAAAAATATTATTTGTTAAGCCACCGAGTGCATACTCTGCTGTAAGTGCATCCTTATCAGTACACAAAATAATTCCAGTTGGCTTATTAGTTTGTGTTTATCCGTGATGCTAAGCAATTCGCAATAATGTGTCCAGCTCAATTTGCCAGTCACTGATGGCAATTCTCATAATATAGATAGAACGATTTTATCAGACAGTGTCTGATGTTTTTGAAATACCATTGCGTCGAGCAATAGAAAATTATATATTTTATCCTCTTATCAATTTATTCCTGTATATAATTATTCTACCATATTCTAGGAACCAATCAAGAATTAAATGTTTAACTACCCTTCAGCTTATCCTAATGAATCGGTTGGTATGCATTCGGATCAGTATCTATACCAGAACAAGTACACTAACTGAATGTATTATCAAAAGAATTCAGTTAGTGTATCTGCTCATAAGTACAAGTCATCTTCACCTTTGTACTAGAACAGCTATTTGGACGAATTACAATATAATAGGTGCTTGCCGATAACTGCTTCTGTTACTATCTACCCTGATTGAAACTACATTCTTTTAATCTGCTAACGAGAATGACCATATGATGTTATATGAGCACACCTTCGCTTCCGAAAATGAATTCCCATGACGCGTCTGGAACGTTACTTCTGCCGAGGAATTAGGATCCAAATCTCCAATAACTGAACTACCTGTCATGCCCATAAGTTCCTTAACCCATAAGACATCGGTTAAAGATAATACTCTCCACTGCGCTGCATTACAAACCAGCAAACCAAGTGCTAAGGAACTTTCTGAATCTTTCTTACCGAGCTTTTCCCAGTTAAGATCATCCGGAAGATAATCGACCGGCTTCCATGAACTACTCTCTGACTGTTTGAAGCTGCTTCCTCCACCGTTTACGGAAATCTCAATTGGTGCATTCGTATTACTTTTAATAACTGCCTTACTTGCTTGATCGCCGCTTGTATTGTTCGGATCAATAGTAAATGCCAGCGATGTGGGTACACTGACATTAATAATAGAAGCTGAAATTGATCCATCCACTGTAGTTGATGCTGTCGTCCCTGCCGCATAAGCGATTCCCGGACACCCAAAAACCATATTCATAACAAATGCCGATGCAAATAAAATTCCTAAACTCTTTTTCATATTCTTTTTTAAACTCATAATAAAACCCTCCTCTGATTAATCAATCTCAACATTAATTTCTGCACTCATCGACCCAAGATAAGACGAACTTTCCTCACTTGCGTAGTAATTAAAATAGGCAAAGCAATGGTAGCTGCCCTGCTTAAAATTCTTACTGGTAAGGTAGTCATATTCGATCTTTTCTGTTGGTGCCAATAAAGGTGATACATACATTTCTTTATTATCATCTGTCTTAATCACAACCTGCGTGTAATAGTTGCTTTCTTTGGGATTACTGATGAATAATGATCCTTTACCGTCAATACTTTGGAAATATGGAGCACTGCTTATAATACAATAAACACGACTCTCTTCTGCCAGAGCATTTAACCTTTCCTGTTCCTCATTGTCAGTTGTTATTAGGTCACCCTCCTGGATTGCTTCTGAACTGGCAAAACTTCTGATTTCTGGATTCTCCTCATTTGTAGTGACGTCCTGTCCGGAAGTGTTTTCTCCTGAATCTGATTTGGAATTCCCGCCCACAATGACTACTGCAATCAGAACTACCAAACAACATAAACCAGCCAAAATAAAAAGGAAAGGTTTTCTGGATTTATGTTCCAGCAAATTCCTTTCCTCTTTCTTTGTTGCAATTCTTATCTCCTTATCACTACTATCCCCATCGATTTCATGAATAGATGAATCATCTTGATACTCTTTCATTCTCATATTTATCCTTTCCGTTTATTTAATCTGCTAGACTAAAGGACCATACAATCTTATAGTCACATTCCTTTTTCTCACTGAAGGACAGCCCATAATTGCACACTAGTACCATTTGCGCTGATGAGTTACCATTCAACTCGCCAAATACAATGCTTTCGGTACGATCATTCTGTTCCTTTACATACAAAGTTTCTTCTCTTATAAGCTTTTGCCAGTTTCCCGGGACAGCTTTCATTCCAAGAGCAAGGTAACTCTCCGACTCTTTTGTTCCAAGTACATCCCAGCGATACTCTTTTGGTAATACATCAAGTGGTTTCCACTTGCTCCCGTGCGATTGTGTGAAGTTCTCTAAACCTTTCTCAATTTTAACCTTAACCGGCGCATTCGAATGATTCTCAATAACAATCAATGGGCTGATAAACTGATCACCTTTTGTAGCATTCGGATCAATACTGAAAATGACCTTTGCTGGAGCAGATACATTGATAAAGGTTGGATTGATACATCCGTTTATCGTAGTCACCGATTTACTCGCATATGCTGTATTACTCATTAAACAACTGATAATTAACGTTATTACTGTAAATATCTTTCTCTTTGACATTTGGTTTCTCCTTTCCTACTTTTTTCACTTAATCCTCAGCCAGCCTGATTGTCCATTGAATCACATATTGAAAACTCATATTATTATCAAATGAGTTCCCATGCTTGATCTGAAATTCTAATGAGCTGGTTGATTCCTTATCAGCAATACCAATCTCTGTATCCCTTGCTTCTATTATATATAATGGATCCGTCAAATCCTTTCGCATCCAATTGTCGGAAGCATAATAGATACCAACTGCAATATTCTTCGAATCATTCTTGCCCAACCTTGCCCAATCGGAATACTTATCAGGCAGGACCTCGGTTAAACTACTTAGTCCCTTGTCGATCGAACTAATACCAATCAACACACTTTCTTTGGATTGATTGTTGATATTCACAGTAGATGAGTATACTTGTCCTGAGTTGGCATCAATACTGATCAAAGAACTAATCGGTATACTTACCTTTATGATAGCCCTTACTCTTACCTTAGTTGTTTGGGACACAGTAACGCTGCCCTCCTGATACTTTAGGATAATATTCTGGTAACCGACTTGATTAATATCATAGTTCTCAATACTAAGACCATTCACTTTTCCAAGGTCAGCATCTGTCAAATCCAAGACTTTGTCATCCTCATAGGTTACCGCAGCCACAAATGGAATCTGTGTTCCTTCCGTTGTTTGTGCCGGATACGTCGCACTGATACTAGTGACATTCGGTAGGACAACGATGAACAAAGTCTTGCTAATCGTCACTCCTTTATTTGTGTACGATAACGTATAATATCTGCCGGCCCGGTCATATACATTTTGGTCAAATCCGGAAATCGTATAATCCTTGGCACTCAGCTTCACTTCCCCACTGATATTAAATTCTGCATTCACTGTAAGACTCAAATCCTGCCCTTTATAAATCATTAAAGAATCTGAACTTAGTTTTAAGTCATATAGGTCTGCAAGAACATCAATGGTTACAACATTGGATACGCTTACCCCGTTTAATGAATAAGAGAAAGTGATATCTTCGTTACCAACCGTCATATTGTCATATGTACCGATCCCTGGGGTAACCGATTGGGTCGATGCACTTGCCAGTGTAACTGTTGTAATCTGAATAATTACCGACTGTGTCTGGTAAATCTGTTTATTTACCAGATTTACGCTAAGAGCTGTCGGATAGTCTAAAACAACAACTGCAACACCCGCATTCTTGGTGTTTCCATTCTCTGTATAGCTAAAACTTACTGTCTGTGAACCTAACGTCCTTTTTTGATATTGCGTTACGGAAGCAGCAGAAACTACACTACTCGAACCATCCTCATAGTACGCGGTACAGGTAAAAGCAATATCCGTGTTATAAAGTACACTGACATTATTTGCTGTAACTGCTAGATTTGTTAGATTTGGCTTTACTGTCACGGTACAACTCGCTGTTTTGGTAATCCCTTGATCCATATAGGATAACGATACCGTCTGAGTTCCTATTGCTGATGAATTAAAGTCATTCAATGGTGTTACCGATTTTGATGACCCATCCATATAAGTTGCATTCGTCGTCAGAACCGGCGTACCACCTTTATATATAGTTTGACTGCTATAGGTTGGTGTAATGCTGACCAGTCCCGGTAATACGGTTACTGATGTGGTACATGCTGGGTATGACCCGGTATTTGTTGCCATCCCGGTGTAGGTCAGCGTAACTGATTGTATACCAACCGTAGTACTGTTGAAACCACTGACTGTACATGGTACCGTATTTGTTCCACCGGATGCTTTCGTGATTATTGCTGTACTAACAATGGATCCGCCATAATAAATACTTTGACTTCCTGACTTAGCACTGATTGCCGCTACATAGTCCACCACAGTTACATTCACTATTGCCGTCAACGATCCGGTTGTCTTCGCATTTGTGACTAATCCGGAATACGTCAAAGTAACAGTTTGGGACCCTAATGAAGACTTATTAAATCCGGTTGCCGGGCAAGTAATGGTAGCCGTATGCCCATCCAGATAAGTCGCCTTGCAGGTACAGTCCATACTTCCGTTATAATATACGGTCTGAGTACCAGCGATTGGAATAATGCTCGTCACGACTTGATCACAAGTTGGACTTACTAATGTATTACCACTATAATAGCTACCTTCTGTTTTACCACAGCTTAAGGAATAATATCCAGCTGTTGTACTCGAACAAGATGAAGGTGGACTATCGGGCGATCTTGTATAAGATGAGCCACAATAATTACAAGACCAATACCATATTTTCGTAACAGAATCCGAATGACCATTATAACATCGATAAATATCGTAGGTAAATGAGCCAGAACAGGTACCAATGCCACAACTTGAACATTTGAATGATAATGGAGATGTATGAGTTTCCCAGTAATATAATGATGAACCGCAGGACGCTCCTGAATGGTATGTTCCGTAACACCCACCTCCAGAAGAAGAATTTCCTGTGTGTATATGCTTTGTACCATTGTAACAATCATCATTGTGGATATGCGTTGCGGCATATACCTCTTTTTCATAAGCCCCTGAAAATAAGCTTATAAAAAGAATAAAAACAAAACAAACTATTGCGTTTTTCTTCATATCTTCCGCCTTTCAATATAATTTTGTTCCATCATTTAATGGAACTTAAACAAATATATACTTGCTCCATGTAATCGTTTCTAGCTTCTGTAGAAATGCTAGCTCACTTATAAAATCCTCGTAAAAAGTGGATTGGCCCTTATGTCTGTGTCCAATCCACTCCTGAGAAGTATACTATTCAGTTACATGAAACATTTCATCTTTATGGTTCATCTCGTATCATATGCATTATGTACCTCCTATTTTGGAATTCCTGCCTTAAGAATAGACAGAAATATTTTTATGATAAAGCCTACAAGCAATAAACCTATTTTTATTACACTTAAGAACACCTTTATTACAAGTAATATTACAATCATGAACCCCTTCAACAACCTAAGACTCATCGCAATAATCGTTTCTGCCAAATTTCTTACCATCTCCCGCCTCATTTCTGCGTTTGTAACGCTTCTTATCCCCAGGAACTAATCAAGCTAATTGCCTCCGGATCTGTCATTCCTACGATTTCATCTTCGTCAGCACTTTCAGCTTTTTTGCTTTGAGTTGCTGTTGAAACTTCTGTTACCGTTTGAGCAACATTGATTTGTTTTCCTACAATCATAGAACCTAACAATTGAATCATCTCATTCCTGATTTCGATTTTTATTTCTGCTTTAAAATTTTCAAAATCATCTCTTGAAATCCAACCCAGCTTTTTTGCTTGAGCTATCGTAGCATTCTTAACTAATTCCTCTTCCTCAAAGCTTCTTATATAAAAGTCCAATGCTTCGACCATAAATTGATTCTTTGACTTATGGATATCTACATTCAAGTCATGCAGAACCTTATAAATTCTCATATGCTGTTCGTTATCCAAATTTAGTCGTAAACTGAAACCTGCTACATTCTCTTTTGACATTGACGCATCCTCCTAACCCACTCTTTTATTCGCTGCAAGGAAGATTCTTGCAAGGTATTCATATCCCTTTGCATTCGCCTTGACATCCTCAATGTATCTGATATTTCCCAACTGGATGTTACCAAACAACTTCATTACAGTTGCACCACCACCAACAAATACAATCGGAATCGTCTCAAGATTGTAACCATACTCCTTCAGAGTGAAATAAATACTCCGTGCAAATTCTGCAATCCCCTCTTGAATAATATCAAGATACTTCGAGGCAATGTCACTACGACCATACATCATGACTTCCTGAATATCAGATTCGGTGACCTGACTTCCCAACTGTCTAACACACTGTTCATTGATTGCTCTCATACAGGTAATCAATCCCTGCTGAATTGTGACACACTGTGCTTCATCCGGTTTTTGGTTCAAGATTGGCATGATATCAACGGTCCAACTTCCGATATCTACGATAACAACCTCTCTCTTAAAGCTTCCCAAGCGATCAGCAACTGCGGCATAACATTGAGGAAATACAGAAACCCGTTCGATGCAAACACTATATCTAACCTTCTCAAACTTAAAACTGATTTCTTTCTTTTTCATAAGATAGTCGATGAAGCCTTTCTTCTCCACACCAAACCGTGTCAAAGGTAATCCCACAGATAACAATATATTTGCTCTCCTCTGACCTCTCCGATCCAATTCCTTAGCGATCGCAGCCAAAGTTAGAATATAATAGTTCTCATCCGTCACTTTTGTGTCCTTCACTTCGAGTCTTTTTCCACCGACCTTATAATATTTGCCCTCGAATTCCACAACATTATCAAATAATGCCGGTTCCGTTGTTATTTCTTTAACTCCTGATGTAAATACACTGTTTACGGTTTTCATATTTGACCAGCCATGATCAATACCAATAATTTCATTTTTTCTATCTTCCATATGTAACCTCCATTCTGCCTTTAGGCATTTCAAATTAGTAATGATGTTGTTCCTTCATTTTTGTCAACAAAAAAAGACCAACCAGTAATTCTTTAGCTTATAAAATCTAACTAAAAGTTTTACTGGTTGGTCTTCTGAAATTGTAATTGTTGAAGTTAACCGAATTGTCTGCCTTTGGCAGCCAACCGCTAAAAAAGGGGAAGCGAATTAGCTTCGCTTCCCCTTTGAACATTCTATTACTAAAAAGTAATAATTAAGACTATATCTTTCCAACTATTCACTTTTTTGGTCTCCGGATGGTACTTCCTATACTCTGATAAGTAGTCTTTCCGAATCACGAAAGTGCCTAATTTCAAGGGCTTTTCAGCCATTTCAGTCTTAACCCCTCTTATTGTTGAGCACTGCTTGTGCTGCCCTCAATGAATACATAGCGATGATATGCTTAGAATTGATTTTACTTAAACAGCTCATTTTTAGAAAAAAACTCACAATATTTTTGTTGCTGATTATAAAATGCATCATGATTACCCTCTGTAAATTCTGCCTTAATATCATCATCCAAAGTGTTATCTTGCCCAACGACTTCGGGGTATGTATAAGCATAAAAATAAGCACGTTTCTCCCAAACATCCTCTAAACTTAAGGGGTATTCGAATTCTGTGACGTGACTGTCAAAATAGGTTGACTTATTTTTAATCTTCTGCTTTTCAAAACCATTATTCAGAAAGCGCTTTGCCTGTTCATAATAATGGCCTGCACCGCATACCACCAAAATTTTTGTATCCGTATTTATTGTCATTAACTTGCTATCAATATTTGCAAATATCATATCGTCACGTTTATCATTTGTTGTATTAGATTTATAACTGTTATCCACAACCCACCAGTCTACCATTTCAACTGGAATATCGTTATCTTTACAGTAACTATACACAACAGCCATATCTATCGGCCCATCCATCACTCTATAGTCTGTAAAATATTTTTCTCTCGCTTCAACAAAGACAACATCTGGTTGCAAATTCTCAACGACACTCAAAATATCCTCCATAGAATAATTTAACCATTTATTAAAATGATTTTCATGAAACGTTCCTAATAAATATACTTCTTGCTCTTGTGTTGTTGTAAATTTTTCAAGGAGACTGTTTTTATTCAGATATCTGTTCCACAGTAAGAGCAACACCACAACTGCCACTATAAGTATCAATGCCACTGCATTTAATATTGTGCTTCTTATTTTTGTCTTTTTCTTAGTTCTATTAACCATTCTATCTCCTCCAAATATTGATTTTAAACTTGTCATAATATTAAACTCAACATGGAAAGCATTGAATTTTCTTGTTACGATGAATAATCACCTTATGATTAATTAAATTACAGGCATTATTTATAATCGAGAAAATATATCCATAATTTAGGTCAAAATCTAAAACTATTATAACCAATTACTTTAACATTGTACATATTAAACTTTCTTTACTTCATATTATTTATAATTTTATTAAGCTAATAAAGCTGCATGATTTCGCACAAATCCTAATCTATTAATTATAAGAAGCTAAAAAACACCCTACCATTTTCATGATAGGGTGCCCTATTATTCAATACAGTCTAACCTAAGTCAAACCATGAAAAACGTTGAAATTTCAACTATTTCTTTGCGTTTAAAACTGCCTGTGCTGCCCTCAATGAAAATATAGCTATCAATTAGTACGGAATAACAGATTAAGTCTGCGTGCTCTATAATCTCTTCGCTTTTATATGAAATGCTAAGCAAAAAGTTTTTCTTCCACAGTCCCTACATCTTCCACTAATGGGCATACCAATAATGTGTCTGGACAAATATCAATGCAATTCCATACATCATAATTACCTGCTATATCCCAAGCTAACGTATCATTCATAATTGTACATGTTTCTATAAACACATCAACATCTATCAATTTAGAAAATACACCACCTTTTTCGATTATTGGCTTTGCATTATATAAACGTACACTTCCATCGTCAAAATATAAGTATACTGTAAATTCACTTGTCGGTATAACCTGAACTAATTCTGGTTGAAACATAGAATCGCCTCCTTACTTCAATGGTTCAATTTTCTTTAATTCAATTGAACCATTTTCTATTTTATTCCAATTATCCATAAGTTCTTCTTCATGCATAACTGCCCATCCTAAAACTAACTTTAATTGTTTATTTGGAAATGCTCCCCGAATCACTTTAGCATCTTTGATTAGTATTTCAGCTCTCTGACCATTATATTCTGCATGAAAATGTGGGGGTCTATGCTCATCATAATACATAGTTATTTTAATTCCAAAAAATAACGATATAACTGGCATTAAATACACCTCTTTTCTCTAATATAATTATATATTGTTTTAGTGTTGTTTACAACCATCTAGAATATTTAGGAATATATAATTTTTTTACAGGTTTTTTTACACCATAGATTGAGTCCCTAAATTCTTAGTATTTACTAAGAAGAATTAGTACATAATCTTAAAAGCCCCATACCAACTACTTTTCAATAGTTGATATGGGGCTCAATAAAAACTCATATTTTTTTTACCCGTTAAGCATTTATATTATAATTTATTTTCGCCTACTTGGCATTGAGGACTACCTGCGCTGCACGGAATGAAAACATAGCGATGCACTATTTTTACAATTGTGCATTTACATTGGTATTTCAGTCAAAACTGCTCTGTTTGCATTAATCAATGTATTTCTTTTTTCTTTAAACTCTTCTACTGTGGAAAGATATATTTTAGTTTCCTTATTGCTTCTATTCTTTTAATCTTCATTATAATAGATAAAATGCAGTTAATAATAGCAAGAACTTCCCATACAAATATTACATTCGACATCCATACCCTAATTAAATAATAATTATAGTTCAATAAATATGGCCAAATAATAATAAGTACCAATAAAATTATTCTTAAGACAAGTCCTATTATGATTCTATTTATTTTCCTATCCTTTGTATTTTCATTTTTAATAGTTCGTTTCTTCCACCTTGCAAAATTTAAAATCTTTATAGACAAGCTAACCATTGCTATTATGGCTAAAACTGAAAACATCAAATCCAGCAATATGTAAAAATCATCATAACTAAATTTACTCATTTGCTTACCATTCATATTTTCATATGCGTTATAAACAATTTGGGTAGGTACACTTGAATCTAAATTTGCTAATAAAAATATGGCCTCCTGTTTTTCTAAATCTATAATAACCTGAGAAGAATAATTTGGATTATTTCCACCATGACTAATGACTTTATTTTCTATATCATTACTCCATCCATACGAATAGTAACTATTCTTATCTTCATGTCCGGCAGTTGCTTTATCTACATCATGAGATTGTTTTATAGCACTTCTAAGCTTATCTGGTACATCACCTATTCCCAATTGGGCATTAATCCAAAAACCTAAATCCTTGATATTGGTTACCAAATATCCTGCTGCAATATTACCATTATATCTAGGAGCGTTATATTCTAAGCTCTTTCCAAAGAATACCCTATAACCTTTGGTAAGCTGATCAGATACATTTTCCTGACCAGTAGAAAAATAACTGTCTGTCATTCCTAATGGAAGTAGTATATTATCTGTTACAAAATCCTGATACCTTTGTCCTGTAACCTTTTCAATAATAAGTGCTAAGATATCATAGTTAACAGTTGCATAACTATGTTTTGTTCCAGGATATGTATCTAATTCAATAGCTGATATATTATGAATAGTTTTTTCAAGCATATCACCTGAAGTTCCTTCTGGAATTAACCGAATACTCCATGACGGAATACCACTGGTATGGGCTAACAACTGGTCAATGGTTACATCCACTTTTTCACCGTTATAAGTGGGTGCAAACCAAGAAATATAATCAGATACACAATCTGAGCCTGTTAAATATTCCTCGTCTTCCAATAAAATTATTGCCAAAGCCGTAAATGCCTTTGTTGTTGATCCCAATTCAAACAATGATTCTTCATTAACCTTCTTCTGATTTTTTGTATCCGCATATCCGTAGCATTTATATTCAATATCGCCTTGCTTTGATATTACCATGGCTACCCCTGGAGTAGCTGATTTCTCCATCATGGTTTCCACCATATCATCCACATCATTATAGCTTCCTGCCGAAAACAAAGTACCAAGCTCATTCCACAAAATAGCAGTGACAATTATTACGACAAGCAAAATAATTATTACTGTATTCCCTGTTCTCTTTAGCATTTTCATCCTTATTTCCTCCTCGTATGATTTTTCTTAAACAATATTAACTTCATAATCTTAAGTATACAGTTTCTTACTATCGGGCTTAAACATAAATTCCATTATATAACAAATACCATTTAGTCTCAACCATAGTTTGTATATTATTATATCAAATAAATTGTCTGTAAATTTGCCGCTCAAAAAAAGGGGCTGTTGCAAAACTAACGAATTTAGTTGAGTGATATGCTCCCTTCTAGGTCAATGTCATGATGCCGGGGTCAAAACATAGATTTTTCTATGCCTGCCCTTTCATATGAACCTTGAAAATTTAATATTTTGCAGTACAGTAGAGATTTGGTTCAAATTAGAACTGATTTATGTCTTGTTCCGTTCTTTATTTTTATACCAATACAGGATTTGAAGCATAGTTACCCAAGCCCTTCCTATATCCAAAGAGCTTTCTGAAATTTAGAGCTACGATTTTGCTACCAAAGAAAAACTTACCTCGTTGTTTTCCTCTGGGAAGTTTTTCGAGATGATAGTTCTTTCTGATATTAGATGGAACAGTTTCTACACCATTTCGAAGTTTGGCATAGTTACTAAATTCTTCGCTCTTCATGAGCCTCTGACTTTTGGCTCTGTTCGATGCATTTTTAGAAGTTATGAAGGTAGCTATATTTTTGTAAACCTTTGGTCTGCATTGCTCTTGATACGGGCAATTAGTACAATGATTACGTTCAAATGAAACTCGGCATTGCTTGGTTGTTTTGGTATAACTTTGGCTCTTTGGTTCATGACCCGCAGCGCACTTTATAAGACGTGTGCCATCTTCATTGAATTCATAATCAGCCAAAACATCAGGTGCTTCCTTGCCGATCAACGCTGTTGTAACTAATGTGACGTTTTTCTCTTTTGCAAGAGCTACATTATCTCCACCATCATAGCCACCATCGGTGATTAGAATTATTTCGTCTTCAGATTTTTCCATCTGTGAAATCGTGTCCTGAAGAAACCGGCTGTCACTATGAATGTTCTGCTCATACTGATAATTCGTTACAACAGAACCATTTTTTCCAACTGTTTCTTCAAGATTAGCTGCATATCCACGATGAAGTTTCCCCGCTTTATTTCTGTATGTTGCATCCGGATCAGATGGATTTTGAAGTGCTGAAGAGTTCATAGTACCATCTTCCTTTGTACGCAGACGCCTTTTATCATTTTCAACAACTGTCTGCTCAGAAAGACATCTTGCAAAAAGCTGGTATTCGGTTACTTCTTCAAAGTCTGTTTTGCAGATATTAAGCAGTTTCTCGCTATCTGTCAGTAACATTTGAATCATCGCTTCCATGTCATCATTTCTTTGGTGGTAAAAGATACGATTATAATCATTTAAATCAGCATAATGTTTTAGTTCTTCAGGAATTTTATCCTGACTATCTTTTGAAAGATAAATCACCAGTTTTGATATGCAGGTATAGATTAATTCCATACGGCTTAAAAAGCTGATGTTGGATTCAATCATCATGGAATCCATGCGTCGTATGCGACCATTCAGTTTCATTACTTTTGAAATCTTGTCGCTAAGGTCTTTTACACAGTCATGATACAGATCCACACCATAAAGGGTTTCGTAATCATAACATCTTTTACGAAATCTGCTCAGTGTCTTATCTGATATGGGCTGCTCAGCAGAACTTGTAGTTTGTAAAGCGTACTGAAGGTGGAGATCCAGCATAAGATTTTCGACTATTTCATCATCAGAATAATCAAAAAGTTCCTTAATAATGAGAGCACCTATTATGATATTTACTGGAGCATTCGGTCTTGATGCTTTATTGCTGTATAAAATTGAAAAGCGTTCTTCATCTATAGCCGGGAAAATTCAGTAGCAAATATTTGTGCCCATGAATTTTCCAGTGCTTTTTTCTCACGAGCAGTGAGCGAAATAAAGCTATCCTCCAATGTTAACTGTTGGCAATCATTTATTTTGAATGACATCGAGCATACCACCTTTCATAAGCTACTATTATTATAACTCTATATAGGTTGGAATGCATGAATTTACTGTAAAATATTAAATTTTCAAGGTGCTATACGCAGGGCTTTTGACCCCGGCATCATGACATTGACTTGACAGGGAGCAGTTCAAGTTGAGCAGCAGTCCCGTTTTTGTGTAAAAAAAAAATACGGATTCCTAAGAACCCGCAAAATGGTATAATTAGTCATGCAAATAACACAATTACACAAGAAGAATTATACCGAATTTAATGATGGATATCAACTAGTTTTACCATTAAGTTTGGAAGGTTTGATACCAGAAGATGATTCTGTCCGACTGCTGAGCCACGTATTAGAGGGATTAGAGTACACAAAGTTGTACAAGGCTTACTCTTTTACAGGAAGAAATCCGGCAGTGGAACCAAAGACCATGTTCAAAATCATAACCTATGCATATTCACAAAACATTTATTCTACAAGGAAAATTGAAACGGCATGCCGCAGAGATATCAACTTTAGATGGCTTCTTGCAGGTCAACCTGCTCCAGATCATGCTACAATCAGCCGTTTTAGAAGACACTATCTTTCTGATGGTGTGTTGGAAGATTTATTTTACCAGCAAGTAAAATATCTTGCCGAAGAAGGAGAAATACAGTTCGAAAATGCTTTCATTGATGGAACAAAAATCGAAGCGAATGCCAACAAGTATACATTTGTGTGGAAGAAAGCCGTACTTAAGAATGAGGAAAGAATGTTCCCTAAGATAGAAACTCTCATTACTGAAATAAACCTTGCAGAAATCAAAGGTTTTTCTATTAGTAAAGAAACTATTGTAAGGGATATCGAAACAATCCTTGTATGGTTGGAAGAAGAGAAGAAGAAGAAAAATATAGAGTTCGTCCACGGAATCGGAAAGAGAAAAAGCAGTCTTCAAAAATGGACGGAACAACTAACAGAATATAAAGTACGTCAGGAGTATTACATATTAAGTAAAAGCCTGATGAAAGACCGAAACAGCTATTCAAAGACAGATCAGTATGCTACATTCATGCATATGAAGGAAGATCATATGAGGAATTCTCAGCTAAAACCTGGATATAACGTACAGATAGCCGTGGAGAGCGAGTATGTAACAGGTGTCGGCATATTTAATGACAGATCGGATATCGCTACGCTAATACCCATGCTTAATGATATGCAAGCAAAATTGGGACGGAAATATACAAACATAATAGCCGATTCCGGATACGAAAGTGAATAAAACTATCTCTATCTTGAGAAAGAGAAAATCATCCCCTATATCAAGCCGCAGAGCTATGAGATATAGAAGAAAAAGAGTTTTAAGAATGATATAAGCAAACGTGAAAACATGACTTATTTGGAAGAAGCTGATGCATATGTCTGCGCAAACAACCGCATCTTATGGTCAGTTGGGATTCACCACAGGAAATCCGTATCAGGATACCGGTCAAAACTCACGGTATATGAATGTGCTTATTGTAGTGGATGCCCCTGTAAATCAAAATGTACCAAAGCTCAAGGAAATAGGCGCATGGAAATATCAAAAACATTTATAGAGAAGCGCCAGAAGTCTTACGAAAACATAATGACCGAGAAGGAGATTATATTAAGAATCAATCGATCAATACAGGTAAAAGGAGCCTTTGGTGTATTAAAAAGAGACTATGAATTCAATCGTTTCTTAACACGTGGCAAAAACAATGTAAAAACTGAATTTATATTACTATGCATGGGCTATAACTTCAACAAGCTGCATGCTAAAATCCAGAAAGAACGACTGGGAAAGCATTTACATCCAATAAAAGAAGTTGCATAAAAGTGAAAAATCCAACAAGGTTTATTAAAGTACGTCTAAAAACCTGAATATCATTAACTATCGAGGACATTACCGTGAATGTCCTATTTTTATACCCACAAAGAAAGGGAGTGCTGCATCACTAACTTAAAAATGTTAGTATTGCAACACTCCCTCATTCATTTACTTAATAGTTGTTTCATACAGTCTAATCAAAGTCCGACGTCAAGTTGATAACCATGAAAAAACTAGGAAGCGAACAGCTCCGCTTCCTAGTTGAACATTCTATTTATAGTATAGAGTTCCAATCAATTTTACTATTTAGATCTGGCGAACAATAATCGGCTCCCAGTTGCTTATATTCCGGGCCTACCCCCAAAGAAGGCATGTTTGCTGCCCTAGCTGCTTTTATTCCTGCACTTGCATCTTCAACGACAAGACATTGTTCGGGTAATAAATTTAATTTCTTTGCAGCAACCAAAAAAACCTCCGGATCCGGTTTTGATTTTGTGATATCTAATCCACAGCTTATCTGATCGATATATTGTCTTAAGCCTGTCTTATCCAAGATCAAAGGAGCATTCTTACTAACAGAACCTACTCCAATCAAAATATTTCTTTCTCTAAGCATGGTTAAAACTTCTATCACTCCAGGTAGCACCGCATTACTTGATAGATTCTGTAGCAACCCTATATACATGTTGTTCTTCCGTTCAGCAAAAATTTCTTTTTCTTTATCAGAATATGTCCTCTTGGATTTTTCCAATACTATCTCAAGTGAATCCATTCGGCTTACACCTTTCTGTCTCGCATTATCTGCCCGTGTAAACCCTGTAATCCCAAGTTCAATAGCCAACATCTTCCATGCTTGAAAATGATGTTCATCTGTCGATACTAAAACTCCATCTAGATCAAATATAATTCCTTTTATCATATGCCTACCTCATTTTACTAATTTAATAAAGCTTCTGTAAGTTTACTGTAATTCCATTTTCATCAACGTTATATGTATTGTCAAAAACAGATATAGTAATATTTTTCCCTTCTTTGATCACAAAATTTACTACTTCTTTTGTGACTTTAACATGAAGTAACGAATGATGATATCGTATCGAAAATTGATATGAATCCCATTCTGATGGAATATAAGGATTAAAGCTGATTAATTTTCCATCAGATCTCATACCTCCAAATCCATACACAATATTCATCCAGGCAGCTGCAATTGATGTAGTATGTAATCCTTCATTGGTATTACGATTATAATTATCCAAATCAAGTCTAGTAGCAAACTTAAAAAACTCGTATGCCTCTTTGTATCTGCCAATTTCCGCCGCAATAATTGAATGAACGGAAGGTGATAACGATGATTCATGGATACATCTAGGTTCATAATATTCATAATTAATCGCTTTAATATCCTTTGAAAAGTCATTGCTATACATAAACATCATCATCAGTACATCGGGCTGCTTAATCATGTCTGTCCTGTATATTCGATCATAAGACCAATTATTATATAACGGGAAATCAGTAACAGGTATGGAATCAAGATCAATATGCGGTGACGTAAAGAATCCGTCATGCTGTTCATATAAACCATCTTCAGTCTTCGGCATATTCATATTTTGGGAAATAATTTTAAATTTGTTAATTTCCTCTTGACTAACCTTTAGCTTCTTTAACATATCTTCCAATTCTGTTTTGGAATTAACCCGCATCTCATTGATAACTTCTAATGTAAATTCCATTGATTTTTTGGCTAAATAGTTAACAAAGCAGTTATTGTTGACCATCATATGAAATTCATCTACACCCATAACCCCGTAATAGCCATATTCTCGGGTTAAGGGATTCTGTTGAACCCTGCTCTTATAGAAACGACTAATTTCAAGCAGCATTTCAATTCCCTTGGTATAAAGAAACTCTTTGTCTTGACAAATATTATTATAATTATATATACCAAAAGCTATCGCTCCGCTTACATGTATCTGAAGGCTGGAATGTTGCCATGCACCACATGTTTCGATACCATCAATTGTAGAAATCGGATAACAAGCCCCTTCACAATCAAGCTCCTTCGCCCTATCTCTGGCTTCTGGCAGAAAATTATAACGATATAGGAGTAGGTTTTTAGCTGCTTCCGGATTACTAAAAATATAAAATTGTAGACAGTAAGCTTCTGTATCCCAGAACGCCTTACCTCCATAACCCTCACCGGATAGTCCCTTCGCACCTATATTAAGATACGGGTCCGAACCTCGATAGGTCTGGTGCAATTGGAAGATACAAAATCTGATTCCTTGTTGATTGCTTAAATCCCCTTCGATTACTATATCTGAACTTTTCCAAATTTCATCCCAGTAACATAAGCTTTCTGACATGACCTGATCATATGTAACCGTAGAATACTTGCTTGCCAGTTCAATACCTTTATCGAGTATTATTTCTGGATCATCCATCTTCTTAGCAGCGTAATTTACTGAAATTTTATCAAACGAAGCTTTTTTCCCTTGTTCAAGCATAATATTGAACATGGTTCCAATGAACTTATCCTCATTAATCACTTTATCTCCATATTTGCAAGAACAGTCAATTCTGAAGCTGGAATAAAGTCTTAATTTACTTACTTTGGTTTGAGCCAGAATCGAGTATATCTGTCCTTCTTGTTCAGAAGTAACTACATCCCATTTACTATATTCATTGTCATTATTATTCTTTATGATATTAAGCCCTGAAATTACCGATATCTCACCTGAGAAATTCAAAGGCTCAAACACAATTCGTTGACAACCGACATTATTAATATTCATACTCATAAAGCGTTCAAAGTTTAACTTTAACTTCTTTCCACTTTGAGTTGTCCATACGAAAGATCTATTTAAAATACCTGTCTTTAAATCAAGTGTTCTATTAAACTGCTCAAATTTGCTTTTTGCAAGATCTAACTGTTCATCATCAATTATAATTCTTGTATAAAGCCAGTCAATAGAATTAGTCATATCTCTTGAGACATCAACAAATCCCTTATATCTAGCAGGATGAAATATCGGTGTTTCTTCGAAGAAACCATTAAAATAGCTTCCAACGTGTCCTTCCCCGCTGTATCCTTCCTCAAAATATCCCCTAACTCCCATATATTCATTACTTAACGAAAATACAGATTCACTTACTAATCCATAAGTTGGATCAAAAACATTTTCAATGATAGACCATGGATCCACCAAATAATATTTATCAGCTATTTTGCCCATCCTTTTTCCTCCACAACCCATAATCAATGGGTACCTAATGTTTATCGATTAACTTAATTTATTATAAACTTTTTTTTATTATTGTCAAGTATGTAACATATTTAATAAACATTTATATGTTACATTTTTTATAAACATTAAATGCTTAAAAATATGATCTTTGAAGTGGAATTCACTATTTACGCCACTTAAATATGCCTTAGCGTGCTTTTGTATCCCTATCCTTAAGGATAATTTTAGCTGATGATTTATAAATTGGCCTTTATGATTATCTTGCTTTCTTAAATATCATGTGTTAGAATTAGTTAACCGCTTATCTTGAATATTACTTTTGCAGCGACGCAAGGAATTTAGCAATTTGCAAGAGTTACGATCCATAGATAAAGTGGTAAATATTTTATAGAAGAGAGGAATGCACCACTTATGATTAAACAGAACAAAAAGTTATTATTAATTATCAGTTTACTTCTAATAGTAATTTTAGCAGTTAGTTGTTCTCAAAAAAACGAAACCGATAGCTCGGATTCGCAGGATAATGTATCAAACATTACTAGCACTCCTGCCGTAACTCCTACCGTAGCTCCAGTTGTACAGGTTGACGAACGAAAGATGCCCGATTGGGCTTCCACAGCAGTTATCTATGAAGTGAATGTTAGACAATACACAAAAGAAGGAACATTTAAAGCGTTTTCTGAACATTTGGATAGACTAAAGAATATGGGAGTTACCACTTTATGGTTTATGCCGATTTATCCAATATCTGAGGTTAATCGACTGGGTTCTCTTGGATCTTATTATGCAATAAGAGATTATAAAAGTGTTAACCCTGAATTTGGTGATATAAATGATTTTAAAGATTTGGTAAATAAAGCACACGATATGGGATTTACTGTTATACTAGATTGGGTAGCAAATCATACAGGATGGGATCATACATGGATTGAGGAACATCCGGACTGGTATACTCAGGATGAAAATGGTAATATTATTTCTCCTGCTGGAACGGGATGGAATGATGTTGCTGACCTGAATTATGATAATAAAGAAATGCAATCTGCAATGATTGATGCAATGAATTTTTGGGTTCAAGAAGTTGATGTTGATGGTTTCCGTTGTGATTATGCTGGTGGTGTACCACAGGATTTCTGGGAAGAAGCTAGACAAACAATATCACAAAATAAGGATCTATATATGCTGGCTGAAGATAATACATATAAAGATTTCCTGAAAGCAGCATTTGATAGCAATTATAACTGGAGCTTATACGATTGTTTGGTCCAAGTTGCTCATGGTAATAAAAAGGCAATAAATGTAAAATCCTTTATTAAAGAAAGCATGCAATTGCCCAATGGAGCCTTCCCACTTAATTTCCTTGATAATCATGATAAAAATTCCTGGGAAGGAACAATGGCTAGTATCTTAGGTGAAGATGCCATTCCTGCTTTAACTACTCTTATATTCACTATGCCAGGTGCACCACTTATTTACTCCGGTCAAGAAGCAGGTCTAGATAAAATGTTGAAATTCTTTGATAAGGATGAAATCACCTGGGATAGTCTCCCTTACGAAAAATTAATCACAAGTCTAAGTAATATAAGAAATAGCAACCCCGCCCTTTATAGCGGTGCTGCTGGAGCTCAAGCAGAATTTATTTCTACACAAGATTATATTCTAGCATTTGAGCGAATTAAAGATAGTAAGAAAATAACTATTATCATGAATCTATCTAAAAATGATCAAAGCGATACAGTTGACTATCGCATTGGTAAAAATGCAACTGTATTAATACATGCCGTTGGCAAAGACGAGATGACTTCAGAATCCAATACAATGACCCAAGACGATCTGAGTAAATTATCCAACCTTAAACCTTGGGAATTTTATGTGATATCATCGGATGCTGAATAACAACAAAAACTAAGTTATTCATTAGTAAGTGACCCTGTTAGAAAAGGAGGCGTCGCAAAATAACTTTTTAAGTTAGAATGTGGCGCCATATTTTTGCTATTTGGGCATAAAAATAACTGGAGGATTCGATGTTCTGTACATCTCCTTCAGTTTTTTGCTTTTTGGCGTACTTTAATAATACTGTGGATTTTTCAGTGGTTTTTAGGCGATTTCTTTCAAAGGATGAAGATGTTTTCCACATCGTTCGGACTGTATTTTCGAGTGCAACTTGTTGATGTTATATCCGAAACACAGTAAAAGAAACTCAGTTTTTACACAGTTCATTCCTCTTGTAAGAAAACGTGTGAAATTATAGTCGTTTTTTAATACGCCGAAAGCTCCCTCCACCTGTATGGATCGGTTTACCCTAAGTAACACTCCTTTGGAACTCATAATATTTTGATAAGATACTTCACGTTTGTTCACAAAGTTTTTTGACACCTGCATCCTTCGGTTTCCGGCTGCTTTTGTACATTTGTTTTTAAATGAGCATCCTTCGCTGCTCTCGCATTCATACAATGTAATCTCAGAATGGTATCCAGTTGCAGAAGTTTTGTGGGTTATCCCTATATTCTTTAACTTTTTTCCATTATGGCAGAAATATTCATCAGCTTCCTCATCATAAGTCATATTTTCTCCTTTGCTAATATCCTTTTTGAAGCTTTTCTTTTTCCATACTTCATAAGTCTGTGGCTTTATAAAGGGTATTTGCTCATTCTTTTCTAGATAAAAATAATTTCTTCACTTTCATATCCTGAATCTGCGATTATGTTGGTGTATTTTCGACCAAGGTTTTCTTTCATTTTTTCAAGCATGGGAATTAGTGTTGCAATGTCATTTCTGTCCTGAAATATGCCTACCCCTGTGATGTACTCACTTTCTACTCCAATCTGTACATTATAAGCCGGTTTCAACTGCGAATTTCGCATATGATCATCCTTCATATGCATAAATGTGGCATCTGTATCTGTCTTGGAATAACTGTTTCTCCCTTGAAAGAGGCGGTTACTCTGGTTGTATTTCTCCTGTCTTAATCTATACTCCTCAAGTTGTTCTATCCATTTTTGATGCTGAGTTTTCCGCTTGCCTATACAATGAACAAAATTTATTTCATCAGCAATTTTCTTTTCGTTTAAGTGTTCTAGAATCAGTGTTATATCTGCTAGAAGTGATGCTGTTGATACAGTAAAGTCCTTTATTTCCGATTAATCTCATCAACCATTACTTTTATCTTTTCAAACATCTTCATTTCATTTTTATTTACAGCGCTTCGCCAAACGAAAGTATACTTATTGGCATTTGCCTCAATTTTTGTTCCATCAATAAACACATTTTCAAACTTTATCTCGCCCATTTCATAAAGAACATTTACCATCTGATCGAATAAATCATCTAAAGAATCGGATAGATATTTCTGGTGAAATCGGGCAACAGTTGCATGATCTGGAGCTTTATTTCCAGCTATGAGCCACAAAAAGTTGATGTCCCTTCTACAGGACTGTTCAATTTTATGTGTCGCATAAATGCCATTCATGTAGGCATAGGTTAATACCTTAAACATAACTTTGGGATCAACTGCTGGTTTTCTACCCTTTATTGAGTAAGCCTGGTATAACTTCGAATAATTCAATCCCTCCAATGTTTGGCTAAGCAGCCGTACAGAGTCATCAACTGGTATTAACATTTCGAGTTCCAGCGGTAATTTTAGTTGATAATTCTGCTGGAATTCAGTATAATTCTTAGTGGTTAGTTTAGTTGTTCGCATGACTTAATTATACCATCTTTGCGGATTCTTAGGAATCCGCATTTTTTATTTCTGGACATGAAAAAGGAGCTTTTGCTCCACAGATGATTTAACTCATCTATTTTGCAAAAGCCCCTTTTCTTTTGTGGTTCAACCATACATCATTCAGAAATTTTTACCACCCAGAGTTGCCTGTACCTTTCCAAACTACAAAATTAGTACCTGCATTATTCAATATTCCACCTTGAGCCGCACCTGATACCGTTACATATTCAAAGGTTGTATTGCCCTTTGCATTGTTAGTAATCCAGATTCCATATGAACCCGCTCCACTAATGGTATTAGTTGAAATTTTGGTATTATACAGTGTCTTTGGACCTTGAATAGAAATACCGGACTTAGTCGAATCACTGATTGTATTATTAGTCACATTCACAGTGACGCCTGTCATATCATTATCTTGTGCGTTAATCCAAATAGCACCTGGTGCATACCCCAAGTAATTTTCATTGGAGCCGCATCTGTAGAGTGCATTGCCACTAATTGTAAATGTGCCCGAACATGCGACAGGGTTAAAATTGCTGCTTATATAAATACCACCTCCGCCAGTTACTGTATCACAAATCAAATTATTCGTTACACTATGATTAGAACCACCATAAAGTGCGATTCCGCTTGCTAACCAAGGTAATTGAATGGTATTTCCATCAAATTTATTACCACTACATCCAGTCTGCCCGCTTGGTGACCAAGTTGCCAATGCATCATCCCCTGAATATCTAATTTGAGAATTTTGAACAATGCAATTAGAAGCACCAGAACAGAAATTTACTGCATCTGCCATTAGATCTCTGAAACGACATTTTTTAATACTAAGACCATTTGTTCCACCATTGATCCAAACAGCACATTTTTTATGTTCTACCCAAACACTTTCTATTACAGAACCAGTTCCAGCTGAGCCATAAAAAGCGTTATCTACATAAGTATTATCATCCCTTGCAGTAGTTGTTCCGTCGATCTTAAAATTATAAAATTTACAGTTATTTCCTGTCATGTTGAAACCAGATCTAGCTCCTACCAATTTGGAATACCACATACCAGCACCGCCAATGGTCACATTATTTACATCGATCATTGAAGATTTGATATTAAAATCACCAGCTGGTATCCACACGGTTTTTGATTGACTTTTCGCTGCAGTAATACAGTTCACAATTGCAGTTCTGTCATCGGTTCCATCATTAGCTGTGGCACCGTAGCTTGTAATAGAAAGGGAATTAGCCGGCTGAGCGTAAGCAGAAACCGTTTCCAGGTCAATCAAGTCAATCAAATAATAAGGTGCTGTATCTCCAGAGTCTTTTTGCAACTTTACAGTCGCACCTGATGGAATATTCGAGGCTGTGAAGAAACCCACCTCATCAAAGATCTTATGTCCAGATCCATTAGCAGGATTATTTGTCCATGGATAGCTTCCGTACACCCAAGCGTACTGGGAGGTCAAATTAATTTTTTGCGTATAAACACCATTGATATAAAGACTAAGCGTGTAATTCGTTCCACCACCTGCCGCAGCATCTGGTATGCTATATCTGACAACCATGGTGTTTGCTGCCGCTGAAGCCGTCCATTGTACATATTTTCCAGACGCATCAAGACGCACATATTTTCTTCCAGAAGCCTCTGCTTCCCATGAAAGATAGGTCCTTGATGGTCCATAGACCGAACCGTTTGTGCTGCCACTTTCAGCTTCATATTCCTTATACGGAAGTGTTGCACCTGCGGCAAAAGCGGTGGAAGAAATACTAAAACTGAAAATATACATTAACATGACTAATACCATACTATAAACCAACTTTTTCTTACCTGTTCTAAATTTCATCATGCTTACCATCTCCTCTTAATGAAAGTTGTTTAGGGAAAATTACTATTACCGCTAATAAAGCATTTCAAGTCACATTTGCAAAAAAGCACTTTCTACATAAAAATAATGTTTTATACAAATTACATCAAAGAAGTTTACCGGTTGTCTAATATATGATTATTTCACTCGTATCGATCCATTGATTCACAGTTAATTTCCACTGTTACGCACCATGAATTCTCTTAACTATTTAATATATTTCGCAGAAATGCTCACTATATTAAATATTTATCACTGGTAGATGAAGATACGCTTAATGGGAAATAATCACATATTGCAAAGAAATTAGTTTGTTAATCGCTTTTCTCACGCCATAAATATAAGCCTCCTATGATTTTGATTTTATCATAGAAGGCCTACTTACGTTTGCTTTACACAATTGCAAAATAAAAAGCGCTCCCTGGAACTACATCGTAATCCAGTGAAACGCCTTATATTAAATCTTTTAATTATTACTTATCCCACTATATCAATCAACGTAGAATCTATTGATCGATTCACCCAATATCTCTGCCTCTTGTAACAACTTTCTAATTGTTTCATCAACTTGAGTTACAGCATCTATCTGAGACCTTACAGTACTACTTACTGTATCAGAGCAAGCTGTTGTTTCTTCAGAAACTGCTGATATACTTTGGATTGCTTCTTCTGTTACCTCTCTAGCCTGTTCCATATTCTTAACATTTTCAAGAATTTCACCAAACTTCATTACCACGATTTTATCAGCTATTCTTGCAGAACCTAATTTATGAGTTACGATAATAGCGGTTTTTCCTTTTGCTAATTGTTTGAATTTCTTGTATAATGCTGTTTCCTCAATTGGATCAATCGCTGAAGTAGGTTCATCTAAAACAATTAATTCACTATCTTTATATAATCCACGTGCTAATGCAACTATTTGCCATTGACCACCAGATATATCCATTCCATCAAATTCTTTAGATAGCATTGTCTCAATTCCATTACTAAAACTATTATTTTTAGTGTCAATATCTACTTTATTTAAAACATAATCAATTTTATCCATAGAAATTTCTTTTTGCCTATCAGATAAAACTACATTTTTGCGCATTGTCATTTTATATTTACCAAATTTTTGTCCTACACCTGTAATGTTTTTAAATCTGAAATTTTTATTAATTGAAAAGATTGAGACTTTATCATACTTTACATCTCCATTTGTTGGCTTTAGTATGCCTGTTAATATTCTAACCAATGTAGTTTTGCCAGCACCATTTTCGCCTACAAATGCAAAAGTTTCACCTTTTTTTATATTAAGGTTAATATTCTTTAATGCATATTTTTCTACTTTAGGATATTTAAATGCAACATTTTGTAAGCTAATGCCTTCTTCTATATGTATTTCTTTATCTTCACCTTGCTCTTCATCAAGATTCAGAAATAACATATAAATTTTCAAACTTCCGAAGTTTTCCATCATATTACCAAGGTAATTTCTAACGGCATCGTCCATAAAAGCAATCATTGTACTTATTGATGAAAAAATAGCAGCAAAAGCACCTACGAAAATATACCCTTTCATTAACGAATCAAGCATAAGAATTAATATGCCAAAATACCCCAGTAGTGTTACAAATCTTAAACAAATTTCAATACTTTGAGATTTCCTTTGTGTCTTCCATTTTTCATCGCAAAAAATCTGTAACGTATCATCGAATCTTGACTTTACAAAAGGGTATAATCCTAAAATACGAGTTTCTTTGAAATGTTCTCTCTTATATATCTCAGCTTCGTAGTACTGTAATTTCCGCTCCAGAGATGCAGATTTATCAATAAATTTTGTAAAAAGATTTTCCCTTATATACAGAGAAAGCATTAAAGGAAAGAAAATAAACAATATACTTAACAGTAAGACAGGCCTTAGTTTCCAGAGGTAAACGCTCATAACAATAAAATATGGTATATAAAATAAAGCTAATGTTGAAGCAGAATGCTACATTCCAATAACGCTATCTACTCCCTTTTTGCTTTATTTATGTAATCCAACTTGTCCGTATCTTCAAAGTCAAGAGCAGATAACCTTGAAATTTTCATATGAATCTTTTTATAGAATTCTCCCGTGATCTTCATTCCTACTGGAGCCTCAAAAAGTTACTTACAATCGTCTTTATTAACTATGTAATCTGGCATCACCAGAATTTTTCCACCTCCATTTGGTGCAAGTGGTGCTGCGCGCTCAAGTGTGGCAAGGTTAACGAGTGTTCCTGCAAGAATTCTTGTTCAACTTCTGATTATGGTCGTGTCATTTATACTAAACCGGATTGGGATATACGCCTTTATTTTTTACTATTTCGTTCAAAAGCTAGGCACTTGAGCAAAATGTATAAAACACTAGTACAACGTCCTGTAAATATCCAGACCAAATAAAATGAAATAGACCACGCAAATACAACGGTTTCAATTTGATATTTGGTATAGCTAATTAAAAAACGATATACTAGTGTTTATTCATTCGTTTCCGAGAGCACTTAATAAAAGTCGATATTAAAAGAAATAAAATACTGTTTTACTTAATAATGATTGTCTTTTTAATTAACTTTCTCTCTCCATTCTCAAGTATAATAGTCACAGTCACTTGCACTTTACCAGCCTTTAAAGCAGTTACATTACCTTTAGAATCTATCTTAGCAATGCTACGATCGCTAATCTTAAATGTAACCTGAGCTTCTTCTTGACCAACTGGATCTGACTTTTTATCAAATTTTGTTACATTTTTCACTTCATCCGGAAGAGATACCTTAAAGGTAGTTTTGCTACCTGCCTTTATTGATGTATCTGTAACCTTAGCAGTTATCTTATCTGTCAACGTTGTAATCTTTATATCATCCAGCAAATCAGCACTTACAATAAAATCGCCACCTTTGATGGTAGAAGTTGTAATTGTTCCATCCGCATTTACCTTAACAGAGTTATTCGCAACTTCCTCTAATTTATTGGTTTTACTGTTGTATCGATACACATATACGGTATCTCCGGCTTTAATACCTTTGATATCAGATACATTATATGTAAGTGTAACTCCAGCACCAAGTACCTTATCATCAGAGAAGCCGATTACTGTAAGCTCAGATGTTTTTGTATTGGTTGATTTTATAGCATCACTAATTGTTGCTGCAAGTTTTTTATCTTCTTTAGAGACTTCCTTATAGCTTGATGAATCAAGAGAAAGATTTAAGTCCCCGCTAATATTGATCAAATCTTTAGCCTTAATATTAACGGTATAATTATCATTGTTTGCAATTTCTACTGAAACCTTCAAGGCTTTTTTACTCTCAGCAGCTTTACTTACAACTTCCTTTGATAATATTACATCACTCACATTGACATTCTCTAAGGAAGGAACTTGTACAGTTACGGCAACTGAATTCGTGCTACTATTTGTAATCGCTGCCATAGCAGTAGCAGAAGAAATCAGGATACTTACATCTGTAGAACCATCTGATGCTGCAACCGCATTTAATAAATCCTGGCTGATATTTATAGATACCATAGCAGTCTTTTTAGATACGGAAACTTCAGCTTTACCTCCTTCAATTAAAGTTGTTGATGATGTAACTCTTCCATCCTTATCAGTCTTAACAATCTTAGTTGCTGTTGTAGTATCTGAATTAATCGTGATTACAGACTGTTTAACGGAACTTCCATCGCTCTTTGTATTTGTAGTGGTATTTGTCACCGATGTTAACGTTGAACCATTTGTTGCTGTTATAATAACTTTTGCAAACTCTTTTGTTTCGATTGAACCATCTGAATATGTAGATTTTGAACTTGTAGTTTCTTTTACTACTTTACTTCCGTCTGTCTTCACTGTTGTATCTGTAACAGTTGTTGAACCATCTGGATTATGTATAGTAGTGACCTGAGTTTTAGAACCATCCTCATTGGTTGTGGTATCACTTCCAGTGCTATTATTCGAATTCTCTACATCCGCATTATCGACTGTTGTTGTGGTAACTTCCAACCTACCGCTATATCCATTAGCATTGACTTTTACAGTAATGGTTTTATTAATGTCTTCAGCAACAGTTTTATACTTGTTACTACTTCCTGTCTGTATTGGTGTATCGCTACCACTTCTATACCAACTATAGGTGAGTTCAGCATTACTTTGGTAACCTTCTGCAATTGCAAACAGCGTCTCATTGCACTTCAGTGTTCCTATAATTTTGACATTACCTGTTAAATCCACTGTGGAGGTGCTGTTGTCTATTGTGTATAAGAATTTTTCACCTGCACCATTGTAGATTTCACCAATACCAGAAGAAACAATAGCATTATTCTTCATCAACATACTTCCGGCAGCTTGTCTTGAAACATTAACGCCCCAAGTTCCAGAATTGCTGATATCGTTATCTCTGAATGCTATTTCATTTGATACCGCATGATCATATCCAAGAAGGGAAAGCCCCTGATAACTGCTATCTAAAATTCTGTTATTCTCAATTATTAGATTTCCACCCATATCTGTTGATGTAACATAGAGCCAGATAGCGCCATAATCTGCATTTCCAGCAGGATTACGAGAACCGCATCTTACCAATACGTTATTCTCTATCGTAACTGATCCATCAAATCCAACAGGTTCGAAATTAGTACTAATATTGATACCACCACCAGCTACAATCGTATCATAAAGATAATTATTGCTGATTGTAATATCTCTTCCGCCATAGATAGCAACATTATTTGCTAAACACTGCAATCCTGCTGTATTGTAACGAACTACATTCTCTGTATCATAACCGCCATATTTTGCATCCTCAAAAGAATTTGATGACCACATAGCAATTGCATCATCACCAGTATTTCTGATTGAGTTTTGTTCGATTACTGTATGGCTGGTACCACCACACAAGTTAATACCATCTGCAAAAGTATTACGGATACGGCATCCGACAATATGCATGAAATCCATATAAGTTGTCCAAACGCCAACCTTTTCATGTTCTACCCAGATGTTTTGAATTGTAAGATTTTTCACTAAAGGATCGGCGGATGTTGCGGACTGCGCCTCAAATGCCGTTCTACCCAGTGCATCATCTCGATAGAATTCCGTTCCCACCATCTTGAAATCATAGAAAGAAACATCATCTGCCTTAATCATGAAACCGACTCCGTCTCCTTCTAGGATTGTCTTCCACATTCCTGCTCCACGAATCGTGAGTCCTTCATAATTTACAGGAATGGAGGCATCATTTGTAAAATCAAAGGTTCCTTCCGGAATCCATACTTCCTTGCCGGCAGCATGCGCAGCTGCCATACAGTTATTTAATGCATCTGTATCATCCTGATCATCATTGGCAATAGCACCATAATCTTTAATAGATAATGAATTTTCAGGTTGTAAATTTGCATGTTCTACCAATTCCGTGTCAACAAGATCGATTGTGTACCAATCAGCAGTATCTTTCGCATCCTTTTGGAGACGTATAACGGTGCCTGCCGGATATACAGTATCAAAGAGGAACGAAGATTCGTCAAAATATCTGTGTGATTGTCCATCAGAAGGATTATTTGTATAAGGATAAGTTCCATACACCCATTCATACTTTGATGTAAGATTTAAATCTTGTGTTCTGTTTCCGTCAACATAGAAACCTAATGTTGCCTGGATTCCTTGGCCATCCTCAGAATCCGGCATGTTATAACGGATAACCAATGAATTGGTTGGCTTGGTTAACGTAAATTCTACATAGTCATTATCATTCGTCATCATTACAGCACTTCTTCCAGAAGCTTCACTCTGTACTGCATCACGAAAGGTTCTGTCATCGGATAAAACAACTGCATTCGTCCTTCCGCTTTCAGCCTCATACTCGGTATAGCTGTTTGTAGCACCTTGGACATTCTTTTGAATTGTATTAAATACAAGATTGTTAATGGAAATTGTTGAATTTGTAGGTATAGTAACAGTGACTGTATTCATACCTTTCTGTAAATCCAAGCTAACATCCTTAGCACTACTGTCAGCTGTCATAGTCACGTTCGTCGCTGTTTTTCCGTTTACCGCAATCTGTACATCGGTATCTTGCGATGCTGAATAGTTAACTGTTACGTCACTGGTACCAGCTTCATCAGCAAATACTGTAAAGATATAACTGTTATCACGATGAAAAGCCTCTGATAAAGAATACACTGTATCGCTCTCAGTTGGAATTAAGTAGCTATTTCCTGTATCTCCGCTTTGAGCTGGAGTTTCCTTGTTTACAGCTGTATCTGGTGCTTCTTCAATCCCCCATAAAGCGTAACTTGATTCATTCGATACAAAAGATACCTTAGCATATCCGGTATCTGATAAAATGTTTAAATAATTTAACGGTTCCAATTTGCTCCGGAATAATGCATGATCAACAGTTCCGTTACCTGCTTCGATATACCATTTGCTTCCGTCTCCGCATTTATCAGCTTCCATTGTCCCAACATAATTCTTTCCTGCAACAATTGTCATAACTCTTTGGCTGGCTCTGTTTGTTAACGTAATGCTGCCATCCTGACTATCAGTATTTATCTTCCACTGTGAACGACTGTCATCTGCATCTATCTTATCATATGCAACAACATGGCTGCTCTGAATTTCATATAAATAGTTACCACCTTGATTTTTAATTCTTACATATTCAGAATCCGGAATATTAATTGCTTCTGGTTCTGATATTAAAGGTGCCTCCAGTTTCCATTGAGGTGTTCCCCAAGTCTTAGGGAGTACGGTTAATTCCGCATTTCCTGATAGGGACTCCATATTGATACAGGACACATTCGACTTGTCAGAGGATTTTTCCCAAGCTGCATTATCCATAAAGACGAAGCCTGCATCCTTTCCCGTCTCTGCACGCCACAAATATAATGGTGTATCAGAAGCCGTACATTGTAAGGAATTACTAAAACCCATAGTCGTTGTCACATATTCTGAAGTTCCTTTGTTCTGGATTGCAAATAGTCCAGTACTATCATCCTTAATAACCTTCCATTGAGTTGTAGCATCTAATCGATCAACATTTCCATACTCTACAACTTTCGTATCAGTATTTTCATACAGATACATTTCATAATAAAAATTCTGGAAATTGTAATAGGTATTACTATCAATGTCAACATTAGGGATTTTCATTTTATAGACAACTCCAAGTGCTTGATCAGCTACCAGTCTGTCAGTATATAAATCTTGAGCTAAGCTGCTATAATATACGGAGCCAGCATCATTTGGTACGTATACATCATTTTTATTATTATCACTACCATTATCATTAAATACAATATGGAAAGCTTGTCTAGTCGGAACATCAGCATAATACCAGTCATAATTTCCTAACTGTTTCATCTCAGGACCAGGCCAGCCACCAGTTAAATCATTTATTCCATCACCCCAAATATATGCATGTAAATCCAATTTGTCGGGATTATAATAGAACATCCTAGTAGAATTTGCTTCAATCTCAAGTGCCGATTCAGCATCATCCATAGAGGTATAAATATGTACTTCATCCTGATTTGTACCTGTCACGAAGAAGTCCCCACCTGTTCCATTTATAATGTCTGCATCAACTCTTTCTGTCTGCTTTGCACTGTTAAAGAAGATAGTATGGGTTTCCGCTTTCGTCGGCAGTTCTACATAATACCATTTGCTGTCACCAAACTGAGTTGGCTTTGCACCAGGCCAGCCACCTAACACCTCACCTGCGTCACCCCAAACATAGGCGCTAAGATTCCAGTTATTAACATTATAATACCAGACATAGGACATCGTCTTTCCAGACTCATCAAAAGCTGCCTCTGCTGCCCCTTTCGTGTCAAATGCACCTTTCATGGTAATATAAAGTTTATTTGATATTAAAGTATCTGGTGCCGCTAATGTATCAATAGCAACATTATTATTGAAAATAATGTTAAACCCTTCCAGCGCATTAATATCTACTTGATACCAGCCGTCCCAGCCATCCACCGGAGTAGCCTGTATTCCTGGCCAAGGCTTTGTTGAATCTATAGCGTTAACACCTTTATACGCATGGGCACCTACTGCATCCCAACCTTCACTGTTATAGAAATAAACTGTCGTTTTATTAGCCTCTGCCTCTGCTTCCGCTTTTGTGGCAAATGCACCTTTCATGGTAAAATACAGTCCATCTGATGTATTTTTATCAGGTGCTTGTAGTGTACCAGATGAAACATTATTATTGAAAATAATGTTAAATCCAACTGGTGCAACAATATCCACTTGATACCAGCCGTCCCAGCCGTCCTTTGATACAGGCATAGCTTGTATTCCTGGCCAAGCCTTTGATGGATCTATAGCCACATCACCTTTATACGCATGGGCACCTACTGCATCCCAGTCTCCACTGTTATAGAAATATACCCTAGTGACATCATTTCCTTTAACAGATGCCTCTGCTGCCTCTTTCGTGGTAAATGCACCATTCATGGTCACATAAAGCCCATCTGATGTAACTTCATCAGCTGCATTTAATGTACCTACTGCAACATTATTATTAAAAATAATGTTAAATCCAACAGGCGCATTAATATCTACTTGATACCAGCCGTCCCAGCCAGTATCAGTTACTGGAGTAGCTTCTATTCCTGGCCAAGTCTTTGTTGGATCTATAGGATCAGCACCTTTATATGCATGAGCACCTACAGCATCCCAGCCTTCACTGTTGTAGAAATACACAGTTGTTGTTGATGTATTAAAAGCATTATCAGCTGCTACTTTCGTTGCAAATATACCCTTTGTGGTAAAATAGAGTCCATTTCCTGTCCAATCTTCACACTTTTTACCAGTGGCAGTGTTATTGAAAATAACGTTAAATCCAACCGGCGCATTAACATCCACCTTATACCAGCCGTCCCAGCCAGTATCTGTTACCGGTGTCGCTTCTATTCCCGGCCATGATGTATCCGCCACACCATCTTTAGAGCTATAGATATGTGCATTTACGGAGTCCCAACCATCACTGTTGTAGAAGTATACAGTTGTGGAATTAATAGCGGTCTCTGCTGCTGATTTCGTGGCAAATTCACCCTTCATGGTAATATATAGTTTATCTGATGTATAAATATCGGGTGCCTTTTTTTCATTACCGCCACTTCCGCCATCATTGAAAATAACGTGAAATCCAACCGGTGCATTTACATCCACCTTATACCAACCGTCCCAGCCAGTATCTGTTACCGGTGTCGCTTCTATTCCCGGCCATTCTGTATCTCCCCCTGTAGACCCCCAGATATGGGCATTTACGGACGCCCAAGTATCACTGTTATAGAAATATACAGTTGTTGTACTACCGCTTCCGGGATCTTCAGCTGCATTTACCTGCATGTTTGGCAATAATGAGACAACCATCATTAATATCGCCAATATTGCCTGAATCCTTTTCCTAATTCTTGTTTTCATGTAATCCTCCCTACCTTCATTTATATTTAAAAATTGATTAACCATAAACTTTTTTAATATTAGATGTATTTGTATCTATGCATATTAAACCTTATTTAGGTTAACCGCTTAACAATTTAAATTATATCATTTTTTTGATGTTTTTCAACGAACATAATAGCCAATAGTTATTGGAAGTTTTTATATATTATTACTAAAATTAGCATGTCCGAAATTGATTTTTATATAAACAATAGATAATGGCATATAAAAAATATCTATTATATACTCTTCTCTTTTCAAAACAATTTTACAAGGTCACAGTATGTTAATCGATCAACTATGTTTCTTAATTTAAACTACATTTTGTTACCTTACACAATTGCAAAATAAAAGGCGCTCCCTGGAACTACTAGTCCAGTGAAACGCCTTATATTAAATCTTTTATTTATTACTTATCCTACTCATATCAATCAATGTAGAATCTATTAATTGATTCACCCAATATCTCTGCCTCTTGTAACAACTTTCTAATTGTTTCATCAACTTGAGTTACAGCATCTATCTGAGACTTTACAGTACTACTTACTGTATCAGAGCAAGCTGTTGTTTCTTCAGAAACTGCTGATATACTTTGTATTGCTCCTTCTGTTACCTCTCTAGCCTGTTCCATATTCTTAACATTTTCAAGAATTTCTTTAGTCTCAGTCATCATCTCAACTATCTGTTTATCAATAAGATTGAAGGATTGAGAAGTATTATTCAAAGCCACCTTTTGCAACTCGACAATCTCTTCTGCTTCTTTAGCCGTATCAACTACTTCGTTTATATTATGAACTATTTCATTAATAATATTTTGAATTTGCTTAGACGAACCGAGTGAATGGTCCGCTAATTTTCTTATTTCACTCGCTATAACCGCGAAACCTTTACCCGCTTCACCTACTCTTGCTGATTCAATTGAAGCATTAAGCGATAACAAGTTCGTTTGTTCTGAAATATCATTAATTACTCCAACAATATTTCCAATTTGCATTGTTTTATCTTCTAAAAGTTTAATCGTATTAATAACTCGGCTCGTAATCAATGTGGTATTATTAGCTTTATTATTTAAATCCTCTAATGTTTGGATACCCGTATTAATTGAAATGCCTGTTGAATCGGTTATTTTGCTTATTCTATTAGTATTAGTATTTACAAGACTGATCTTATCCGATAAAGTTGACATCTGACTCATGCAATCTTCTGAATTTTCATCCAATTGAATAATACCAGCCTCAATTTCACCAACAGCTCCTTGGATGTTTTTCGTTGTACTAACAAAGGTATCAGAGGTGTTAGCCAGAAAACCAATCGTTGAAACAAGCTCTAAACCTACATCTTTAACCTTCTGTATCAGCTCCTTCATACTAAAAATCATGTTCGTCAAATCTTTAGCCAAGGAAGAAAATTCATCTCGTCTTTTGGTTTTGATTTCTACAGTCAAATCGCCTTGTGAAACTTTATCTAATTGTTTTTTCATATATCTTATCGTATTTCCAATGCCACCGGAAATAAATGTACAAATGAAAGCTGAAATAACAACAGCAAATATTACGATAATTAAGGTTATAAATTTTATTGATGAAACTTGACTTATAATATTCACTTTTGGTATTAAGGAGCATACCATTAAACCGGTTGTACCACTTTTACTATATAAAAACAAATATGATTTATTATTATAATCAATGTATGTAGCGGCAGAGGCTTCTTTACTGGCTAGTGCATCCTTATAATATTGCTGTCCATAAAATATATTGTCTTTAATATTTTTATCAGCGTGTAACTCAAGACCGTCCGGCGCAACAAGTGCAAGCTGACTTCCATCTCCCATATTTAATTTATTCAAAATCGCCTCTAAATAATCAATTTTTACATCTGCAACAGCAAATGCATCAATATTTATGAATTTTCGCGCAACCTTTAAAGCATATGTACTGCTGTCAGAATCAAAAATCTGATCTAAGCTAGGATCTGAAGTAAACCAATGATAAAATGAATCATCTGATAACACTAATTTACCTTGTTCCGTTTCCGCATAAGCGGTGTATAAATCTTTTTTATCCAAAATAGATTTTCTAGTAACATATGATTTATTTTTTGTTAACAGGTAAGCATTTTTCATAATAGGACTAACATATACTGTAGCTTGTATCGCTTTTACTTTTTGATTATATTGCTTAAGATCTTCTATTTCTCCCAAACTCTTTTTTCCACTTAAAATATTATTTAAATCATCGCTTGTGTATGATTCATCTAAAAAGTCCGTAACAGTTTGTAACGTAAAATTTATATATTGTCCTGTCATATCAAGTGTCTGATTCATAGAAGTTTCGTAATTACTAATAATAATTTTAGATGCCTTTGAATATGTTATAACCCCCAAAGATATAATACATATTATAGGTATTAAAAAAGCCAAAATCAATTTTGTCTGTATTCTATTGAATAATGTTATAATTTTAAATTTAGCAATAATACTAGTATTTTTGTCTTTTGCTAACATCTCAACATCTCCCCATCTTTGATTTTATGATTTGTATAACACAATAGCCATTAATAGATATTTCTAAATTAGACACTAATTTATTGCAGTTCAATTCTTAACGTTTTTTTCTTTTATTTTACTTAATTAGAATAAATTAGACTTAACTAATATTACATCCTAAAATATTGCTAAGTGTCAATTATTACATTGAAGCTTATAATTGAAAAATGTAACTATTATGAGGCTTTACTTTTAATTCCAGACAATTATTTGAGTCTAATTCATAATCTAAACTTACACCCAAGGAATCTTGAGTTTTATTAAAACCAAATTTGCCGAATTCCTCCATTTGTATTTTTACAACTCTTTCACTATCATCATTGGAACACACAATTATCCACACTTGATCATCGGTAAACCTTGCATAGGATAACACGTAATCGGAGTCACTTAATACTTTAAATCCACCTTCAGTAAATGCATTATTATCTCTTTTAATATTTGAAAGTTTGCTATAGAGCTGATAATATCTTTCCTTTTCAAAATCCTTATCCCAAGGCATAGGATATCGACAGCCTTCTATATCTTCAATTCTTCCATCAATCCCCGCTTCATCGCCATAATAAATGCAGGTAGTTCCAATCAGAGTAAACAGCATAATAACCGATCCGCGATAATCCTGCCAGTCCACATCTTTACTATTATGTACCCGATGCGCGTCATGACTATCCAATAGATTAAACTGATTTTGCTGAATTACAGTAGGCAGCTTTGCCAAATGTTCCATTATACGGTTCTTCATATCACTAGCTGTCGGTTTATAATTTACTCCGCTTAATATTTCGTTACGTTGAAGAAACAAATCTTTTTCACCGGCAAATTGACGGATAACTCTGGCACAGCCATAATAGTTCATTGATGAATCCCACTCGTTTCCTTGAAGATACTCTGCACAATCACCCCAATCTTCTGCCAATATATATGCGGTAGGATTAATTTCTTTAATGTTTTTTCTTATTTCCGGCCATATTTCATGCTGTAATTGGATTTCATTATTGCGCGCCATTACATCAGCAACATCAAATCTCCAGCCATCAATATTATATGGAGGCTTTAGCCATTTTTTAAGAACAGAATCTTCATTACGATATAATATATCTCTCAAGTCTTGCGAAGTATAATTTAGGGTTGGAAGTGTTTCAACATCAAACCAAGCTTTATATTTATTAGTCTCATCATCAAAAAAGTAATATTTTCTTTCTTTTTTATCTTTGTTATGATAAGCTCCGATAGACTTATCAAAGAATGTACCTTCTTTATTAAACCACTTATGAGCTGTTCCGGTATGGTTGATGGAAATATCTAATATTAATTTCATCCCATTCTCATGGAGAGCTTTTGACAACCTAGCTAATGCATCTTCTCCACCTAGATGAGGATCTACCATCAAATAATCAAGACAATCATACTTATGTACTGTGGCCGCAAAGAAGATTGGATTCAAATAAATTGCATTTACACCTAACCTTTTTAGATAATCTATCTTTGATATAATACCATCTAGATCTCCTCCAAAAAAATCAAGGCAATGTCCATCTTCATATTTTAATGCCGGTTGATTCCAATCATTGACCTTAATTGTTTCATATCCATTAAATTTATATTCGCCAGTCTTTACATCATTTTCCTCATCACCATTACAAAATCGATCCGGAAATATTTGGTAAAATACTGATTTTTTTACCCACTCTGGTGCTTGATAACCAACCAAAATCTTAAAATCATAGGTATGATCAGGGATAAATGTAGTTATCTCCTTTTGGGTATAATAATATATAATATCGTCACTTACCAGATAAAACTGGTAATGTAATATGTCTTCATTCATATAAAGATCACCCTTAAAATACAAGAGACCATTATCTACTCTATCAACTTCCATCAAAATTAAATTCTCAGCACCATTAACAACCGTTCTTAAAAAAACTGATTTCACTGGTGATGTTTCATACATTCTTAAAAAAATAGAAATTGTTTCTCCCCTGACAGGAAGCGGGTTACTTACAAAATATCTAGTGCCATCGCTATACACACTTTCGAGCCAATTCTTCATAAAATTCACTCCTTCCTTAATTATTTATTTATTTTTTTAACGATACGTTCATCATGGTTATTTAATTTGCTTAATAACACTGATAAAAGCCATGAATGTAGATAAAAATGGCTTTAAACTTTATTCAGTCTAAAGCCATTATAATATAACACTCTATTACCTCTCCATAGCAGTATTATTAAGGCATTAAATCAATCAAAATTCATTTCTTATGAGTTCTTTCAATTGATTACTATCCTTTAACAGATCCTGACAATCCATCTACATAAAATTTCTGTAAATATAGAAATATTACTGAAATAGGAATGGCAATGCAAACAGCACCTGCACAAAACATTTTCCATGCTCCATTTATTTCTTCTTTAACGAGCATACTGTATAATCCAACAGAAACTGTATAATTATCTATATTAGTTCCAAGAATAATTCTGGGCATCATAAAGTCTCCCCATGGTGCCATAAACGCTCCTAAAATAGTAAATACTATAATCGGCTTTGACAATGGCATAATTATCTTTATAAATACTTGCCACTTAGTTGCACCATCAATATATGCAGCTTCATCAAGAGTTTTTGATATTGTATCGAAAAAACCTTTTGCAACGTAATATCCCAATCCAGCACCTGATGAATAGATTATAACAAGTGCAGCCAGAGAATTATTTAATCCAAAGACTTTAAGAATATAATAAACTGCTATCATACTCATAAATCCGGGAAACATTCCCACTATTAGGAAGAAGCTCATAAGTTTACCTCTCGCTTTAAATCGTATTCTGGACATGACGTACGAAGTAGCAAGAACAAGTAAAGTGGATATAATCATATTGCAAACAGCCACTATTGTAGTATTCCTAAACCATCTTGCAAATTGCCAGTGTGAAGTGTCAGTCCATATATCAATATAATTATTAAATGTGAATTTTTTTGGTATTAGATAGCCTATGTAATATCCACCTTCACTTCGTAATGAACTGATGATAAGCCATGTGGTTGGAAAAAGCCAAATTGCCGCCATCACGGTCAAAACAATATAGCCCGGACTTACTTTTACGCTTTTCATCGTTAATATTAAGCCAATCGGGACTAGGAGAAACGGTAACCAATAACCCATAGATAAATACTTCACCAAAAATCCTACCTCGAAAAACTTTGCAGCATCTACGGTAGCTTTGAATGAAAGTAAGGATACTACAAATCCGAATACTTCCAACGAATACATCCCAATCATAAAATATAAGATCTTCTTACCTGGTCTCAAAAATGATATTATCGAAGCTACCAATATAATGGAAGGAATGATCAACATAATAGCCACAATAATTAGATATGACATAGAAAGTCCTTTATCGGAAATCTCTTGCATGATTTTATTTAAAAATTGGAAACCCAACAAGTGTTCAGAACTTTCATTAATATTAATAAATGGAAATAGTAATAAAATAAAAGGAAGGAAGCCAAAAATTAGTATAGGTAACAAATATTCTTTTTTAATACCAATAATTCTCATAATTGAAAGCCCTCCTCATTTTTAAATGCTCCTGATCTTCTAAAAGTTATCAATGAAAATGTTGCTGAAATCAAGAATACCACAATACCAATTGTTGATGCATAACAGAAGGCCCCATTTTGCATTGTCAATTTATACAGCCAGGTAATTAATATGTCTGTACTGCCTGCGCCTTGAAAATAATGTAGGTTAAGCGGAGCTCCTGCCGTTAGGAAATAGATTACATTAAAGTTATTTATATTTCCTATAAATGAAGTTATTAAAGTAGGAGTAGTAATAAAGAATATGTATGGAAAAGTTATCTTTAAAAATATCTTCACCGGAGTGGCACCATCAATTCTAGCACTCTCATATAAGTCGGCCGGAATATTTACTAAAATACCTGATGTAAGCAGCATTGTAACGGGAATTCCTATCCAAAAGTTAGCAATAAGAATAGATACTTTTGCCCAAGTTGCATCTGTCCAAAATGGCAAAGGTCCTGAAATAAAACCCATATTTTGCAACAAAATATTGACAATACCATTTGACGTTAGCATTTGACGTAAAAGCAAAAGTCCAATAAATCCAGGTATAGCCATGGAAAGCACAAAAATTGTTCTCCACATTTTTTTAAATCTAATTTTTTTACTGCTAATCAAAACAGCCAAAAGAATTCCACCAAAATAACAGCTGAGTGTTGCTATTATTGCCCATATAATTGTCCACTCTAATACAGGCCAAAATGTTTTCCCTAGAGTATCAGTAGACGTTAAAAGTTTTCTAAAATTATCCAGTCCAACCCAATCAAATAATTTTCCCGGGGGCTGGTGATTTGCATCATAATTAGTAAATGCCATTAAAATCATATAAACTAAAGGTAATATTGTTAAAGCAATCAAACCAACAATAGGTACAAATAGTAAAAATTTATGAATATTTTTATCAAAAAGGCTCTCAATGTCATCTATTATCGTAGGTATTCTCTTATTATTCTTATGTAAATTAGTTACTATTAATCCCGATTTTATACTTGAAACCCATACAAATACAAATATAACAATAATTAATAATGTTGCTACTCCACCTAATAACAATCTCATGGAGTTATCTCCTTGCATTACCACAAACATTCCTGTATCGTCCTTAACCATGCTCTGCTGCGTTGTTCCCAAAGTTATTAGGTTATGCAAACTGGAAGCTCCAGGAGATATCATATAATAGATAAAGGCAAGCTCCCAGAATAAAAATCCTAGACCCTTAATCAACTGCCCGTATTTAATGTTAGAAATTCCCATAAAGACAAGCGAAAGCTTAACAAAAATGCCCCCATTTGCTAATGTATACTTAATCTGATTGTTGTTTACAGCAACCTGTTTCAGCTGTGTCTTTTTCATGATGAGCCTCCTACAATATTACGGTGGAGTGGGCTTAAAGCCCACCCCACCTTATTAACATTTCTTACAAAAAATTCATAGCATTATTCAGCTACTGGAGGAGCAAGAATACCTTGTACCATTAGGTCTAAGTTTTCTTGTAAATTAGCTGCAGTAGTTTCTTTATTTATAACGCTAGTGCCGAAGGCTTGCGCTGGAGTCCAGTATTGAGACACCTGAGGTATTGAAGGTTGAGGTGTAGAGAATTGAGTAGCTTGCTTAATTAAAGCGGTTGCAGCTACATTTGCCATAACCTCTGGATTAGTTGCTAAATTTGTAATAGTAGGACAGATACTGTTAGATTTAAAGAATTCCAACTGGGACTGTTCATTGCCAAGGAATGCAGCTAACTGCTGAGCAGCCTTAGGAAAAGCAGTATTTGATTTAACACCGATTGCTCTAAAATCAGCAAAATTGCTCAACTGATAATTAGTACCATCTACAGTGATGGTAGGTAATTGAGCAGCGCCTAAATTATCGCCTAAAGCAGCTTTATAATCATTATATGACCACATACCGGAACATGATGCTCCTAATGTACCCTCTTTAAATTTAGCATCGCCAACGCCATCCATATTTTCTACATATTTCGGATTGTTAGCTAAGCCAATTAAGTAATTAGCAGCTTTTAAGCCATTCGCATCATTCCATGAACAATTCGTAGCATCCATACCGTCTGCACCATATAATGTACCGCCTAAAGCATAGAAGAATGATTCTATAAACCAGCTATTACTAACTGCCATAGAGAAGTTCTGTACGCCAGCTCCTAAGTCTTTAGCAAGCATAGTATCTAAGTTTTGTACATCAGCTTCAGAGTACATGCTCTTATTATAGAACATAAAGAATGAGTTTGGTGACTGAGGCACAGCATATAACTGGTCATCAACTGAACAAGCTTTAAGTGCAGTTGCTCCGTTAGATGATATAACAGCATCCGCATCAACTGTTAAAGGATAAATTATACCTGCTTGTACAAGATCAGGAGTAGCTCCTGAAGGGAATGAAAATACGTCTCCAGCTACATCAAGGTCTTTCTTTAAAGCTTCGAGAACAGTACCATCAGAATTCATAATTTCAAAAGTCCAAGTAATATTGTACTCTGGATGAGCTGCTGCGAAATTATTACATAATTTGGTAGTAACATCCTGATCTTCTTCAGGTGCCCATACTTTTAATGTTACATCTTCAACCGCTGCTGTTGTTACTTCTGTTTCTGTTTCTGTTTCTGTTGTTGCTGTTGTTGCTGCCCCACTTGTGGGTGTGTTACTTGAATCGCCTGCGTTATCTTTCTTACTGCAAGCAGCCAAACTCATAGCTACCATAGAAAGGGTCAAAACAAACACTACACATTTTTTCCAGTTTTTCATAAACTTCCTCCTAAAAATAGTTTTTATAAAATGTATCCAATGTTAATTGGCTCTCTAAATATGTAAGCAATTATGTTAATTATACTAAAATCGAGATTATGGTTAACCAATTAACTAATGTTATTATATACGTTTCTTACATTAATGTCAATATTAATTTTAAATATATAGTCAATTATTACAATGATTTAGAACTTTTAAGTCTAAAGAAAGAAATATTGGTTAATCGCTTCATCGTGCATTTTTACTTTTCTAAAAAGTAAGTACAAAACTTAATCCGGCTCTATAATAAATGTTGAGGTGTGTGAAAATACACTCCCAACATTTTATTTTATAATAAAATACATCTATAAGAAGCCTCAAAATGTCCGTCGACCAAAACATACATTTCTTAAAAGGAGGTTTCTTATAGAAGCACAATATGTGGGAAACGTATGTTGACTGTAAACGCTATTATAATAGTTAACCACTTTTAACCGATTCGCTAGCGAATTAGTTTACCACCTTGAAATAAAAATCTTGTAAGATTTAAGAGTACTAAATATTCTTACAAGGAGATGAAAGGTGTG
>Ga0209511_1000257_pt1 | contig 57375 bp, 53 predicted proteins | sample SSSSmetaG_FD_184141 | JGI IMG/M metagenome (GOLD analysis project Ga0209511, IMG submission 184141) | Glacier valley bacterial and archeal communities from Borup Fiord, Nunavut, Canada, to study Microbial Dark Matter (Phase II) - ​SSSS... | ecosystem: Environmental > Aquatic > Freshwater > Ice >... | reverse complement strand
TGACCTGCGCGATCACCCGCGAGACGCGCTTGTTCCACTTCTTCTTGCCGACGTCCTTGAGCGCGGCCTTGCCAACATAGTCCTCGTACGTCTCGCCGTGCCTGAACGGATGGTGAGCGAGCTCGAGGTTCGGGACGTAGACACCGTTGTAGTAGAGAGCGCAGCCGAGGCCCGTGCCGAACGTCAGCACCATCTCGAGCCCTTGCCCCTGGATCACGCCGTAGCCCTGCACGCCGGCGTCGTTGAGCACGCGCACGGTGCGATGCAAGCGCCGGCCGAGCTCGGCCGCGAGATCGAAATCCTTCCAGCTCGGATCGAGGTTCGGGGCGGTGCGCGTGACCCCATCGACCACGACCCCCGGAAACCCGACGCTCACGCGATCATAGGCGGGCAGCGGTTGCACGAGGGCGACGAGCGCTTCGAGCACCTTGCCGGTCACGGCCGGCTTCGGCGTCGGCACGCGAACACGATCGGTCGTCGCCGTACCATCGGGCGCGAGCAGCAAGGCCTTGAGCCCGCTACCACCGATATCGATTGCGAGCGTCGTGAGATTCGAGGCCGGGGTTTGCGCAGCGGTCTCGGTAGCAGCGGAGACACCAGCGGTCGGTGTGGTTGGCATGACGCACCAATCCTAGCGCGCGACACCGCAGGCGCGTCGCGGTTGCATGCCAACTTTCCAGATCCATTCGCGTTCGAGCGCGTTGTGGTCTGGATGTCTCAACCACGTCTGTGGCTCGGTGCCGCGTGCCTGATGCTCGGCTGCGATCAGAGTGCGAAGCCCGTCGTCGAGCGGATCGTCGTCACCGAGCCTTGCGCCAAGGCCGTCGCCGAGGCCGCGGTACACGTGGCAGATCCGGTGACCAGCGTGCCGCCGCTCGCACCGCCGCCAACGAGACCGCTCGTGCCGCTGACGCCACTCCATCGCTGGTTCCAGAACCTCGGAGATCCCAAGCAGCGCGCCGTTCGCCGCGCCTGCGAGTGGCACGCGCAGAATCCGTGCAAAGGGCCGATGCTGGCGATTCCGTTCACCGACGAATACCCCGATCCGACGATTTCGATGCTCGCGAGTCTCTCCGACCCGCAGCGTGAAAGAGTCGACGCGTACTGCCGCCTGGTCAACGCCCATCGGCGCCGTTGCAGTACACCGCTCGTGATGGCGTTCGAGGACCAAGCGATCGACTTCGCATCGAACCACGGTGTGTTTGCATTCCAAGGGTCGCCCGTCGCGAGCGATTGGCCGACCGCGGCCACGCCGTGGATCGCACTCGACCGCGACGGTGATGGCGCGATCACGAGTGGCGCCGAGCTGTTTGGCAATGGTACGCCGATCGCCGGGACCACCGCGCACGACGGGTTTGCGGCGCTCGCAACGCTCGATGCGAACGGCGATGGCGTGGTCGATGTGCGCGACCCGATGTTCGCGAAGCTGCTCCTGTGGGCCGACCGCGATGGCGATCGCAAGAGCACGCCCGCCGAGCTCCGGCCACTCTCCGACGTGGTGACCTCGATCCCGCTCGCGCACACGCTCGCGCCCGTGTGCGATGCGCGCGGCAACTGCGAAGGCGAGCGCGGCATCGCGCACCTCGGCGAGGCCCGCATCGGTGCGGTCGTCGACGTGTACCTCGCTACTTGGCCATCGGGTCGATGATCCGGCTCGCGAACATCAGTCGGATGGACGGCGGCCGCGGTGGCGAGCGCAGGAAAAAAGAGGAGACGAAGTAAATTACGCATGCCGGTAAGAACGCGAATCGCGCGTCCTTGATTTGTGAGGGTTGTCTTGACTGCGTTACGATGGAGCCCGGTGCGGCGCGCTGTAGTTCTCAGGTATGCGGCGCTCCAGTTCGTCGTGCTGGTAGCGATCGCGATGGTGCTCTATCCGGGTGGCAACCACTTTGACGGGTTCGCTCCGCACTACCGGCTGACCGTGAATTTTCTCTCGGACCTCGGCGCCACGCGGGCGTGGTCGGGCACGATGAACTATGTCTCGTGCGCGCTGTTCTTCATCGCGCTCACTACGATCGGCGCAGCGTTGATCGCGTTCGCGTGGGCGTGGCGAGCGTTCGCTTTCGCACGCGCGCGCGCCGCGTGGGCCGGTCATGCGAGCGCGGGTTTCGGCACCATCAGTGGAGCTGCGTTCATCGGCATCGCGGTCACCCCGTTCAACCTCGCGCTCGCGGCCCACAACTCGTGCGTGCTCGCCGCTTTCGGCTGCCTGTTGGGCTACGTCGCATTCCTCACGATCGCGATGGCGGCGAACGGAGCGCAGCCGATCCAGAACGGGGTGAATGCCGCGTACGTCCTCGTGGTCCTCGGCTATGTCGCACTCGTCCTGTTCGGGCCGCGTCTGAACAGCGAAGGTGGTTTTCGTACGCAGGTGATCGGCCAGAAGCTGGTGGTCCTGGCGTCGATGATCCACATCACGTTCCTGACCGCACGGGGGGCGCGCGGCTGATAGGCTCCGTCTCGGCGATCATGCCGTTGCTGGTTCGTCCCGATAACACACGCATGCACGATCTCGAGATCCGAGTCCGGACGCTCGAGCTCGCCGCCGAGCGCACGCCACCGCAGGTCCCTTCCAGATGACCCATCTCCAACCCGGCGCCGCCGCCGCCCTCGCGACGTGGCACCAGATGATCACCGCGCGCGACCTCTCGAACCTGTCCTCGATCGTCGACCCGCAGGCCTCGTTCCGATCACCCATGGCGCACACCGCCTACGAATCGGCGGCGGCCGTGATCCTCGTGCTGACCACCGCATTCTCGGTGTTCGAGAACTTCGCGTACCATCGCGAGCTGGCGACCGAGGATGGCCTCAGCGTCGTCCTCGAGTTCAGCGCCACCGTCGGTGACAAGCAGCTCAAAGGCATCGATCTCATCCGCTTCACCGAGGCTGGCAAGATCATCGAGTTCGAAGTGATGGTCCGGCCGATGAGCGGCTTGCAAGCGCTCGGCATCGAGATGGCCAAGCGCGTCGGCCATCAGATGCCCGCGTTCAAGGCGAAGTAATCAGTTCGGCGCGATGGTCGCGTCTTCGATCATCACGGCGTAGGCGTAGCCCGCACCGAAGTCTTTATTCGTCGCGATGTTGCCGCGCACGGTAACGACATCGTCTTTCGTGACGGTCGCCGCGGTCGTCACGATCAGATCGTTGGTGCCGGCAGCGCCTGTGCCGTCCTGGATGTGCAGCCAGTTCTTGCCGAGGATGCCGTTGTTGACCTTGACGACCTTGCCGCGCACGACGACCGGCTTCCCGGTGAGCGTCGCCTTGCCCGCGAAGATCGCCGCGATCGTGGTGCCGCCTTTTGCGGGCTCGATCTTGCCGACCGGCGCGTTCGGTGCGGCGATCGTGACGGCAGGTGCAGCTCCGCCGCCCGCGATCGGCGTTAGTGACGCGACGAAATAGATCTGATCGAACGTGCGCTTGAGCGTGTCGCTGCGGAACGCCGTCATCAGCGAGCCGCGCGTTTGGCCAACCTTGGCGCCGACCGCGAGCGGCGTCTCGGGTCCTGCGACCCAAGCTTGCGAGCCACCGCGCTCGAGCTTCGCGTAGGTGTAGCCGCCCGAGCTCATCGTCTCGACGACGGTGCCCGAGACATCGTTCTCGGTGATCGGGCCGGTGCCGTCACCTGGCGCGGGCGGCGCGACTGGCGCGACTGGCGCGGGCGCGACGCCTGGAGCGGTCTTCGGAGCCACCGCGACCGCCGCAGGGACCGGCATGTCACCGCCACGCGGAGGCGGCGGTGGAGCTTCTTTGGTGCAAGCAGCGACGCCGAGGACGACCGAGACCAGCGCGAGCGAACGGATGAACATGCAGGCGTCATAGCACGCCACGAGGGCTAGGCCGATCCCGTCGTTCTGCGTGACATTTACGGACCGATGTCGGAGCTCCTCGCCAAGTTCGTCGCCGCGTTCAAGCGTGGCATCGAGGGCGAGATCAAAGCCGTGCAGAGTGCGGCGACGACCTCCGAGGTGGCGCTCGAGAACGGCGAGGACCTCGGCGCGCTGCGCTACTCGTTCGACGCGACGAATGAGAAGCTGACCGTCGGTACGGCATGTACGTTGCGCACGCCGCGTGGAGAACAACGCGTGACGCTCGAGCGCGTCGATTCGGCACGCGTCACGCTCGCGGCCACACAAACGATCGATCTCGCAGCGCCGGCGACCCTGTTGCTCGCGCCGTGGTTTCTCTACGATCGCATGCTGCAAGCGCTCGATGGTCTCGGCGAGCGCCACGCGGTGGACAACGCGCTCGCGCTGTTTGGCAAGCGCCCGCCGAGGCTCGTGCCAAGCGAGCTCCGCGCCGATCACAGCGCGCTCGATCCCAGCCAGCGCGCCGCGGTCCAGCTGTGCGGCGATAGCTCGCTCGCCTTCATCTGGGGTCCGCCTGGCACCGGCAAGACCGTCACGCTGACCAACGTGATCGAAGAGCTGCTCGCACGCCGCAAGCGCATCCTGCTCGCCTCGACGACGAACGCCGCGATCGATCAGGTGCTCGCGAAGCTCGCGCAGCGGCCGTGGTTCGCAGCATCGGTCAAAGCAGGAACCACGCTGCGCCTCGGCCGGAGCGAGGCCGAGACGCACGGCGCCGAGCTCGGCGACATCGTCGTTCGGTTGCGCGGCACGTATCGCGGCTCGCTCCAGCGGTTGCGCATGCGGATCACCGAGGTCGCGCAGATCGTGACGTACGCGCAGTCTCTGTGCGAAGAGCTCGAACGCGTGATCGCGCCACAGCAGACCCTGTTCGTCGAACCACGCCAGGCGTTGCGCGCCGGTGCACTCGCACGCGTGTTCGCTCCAGGCCACGCCGACGTGATCGCACGTGTCGAGCCGTACGCTCAGCTCCGCGTGATCGAGCTCCGCATCAAGCGGCTCGAGCGAATCCGCGTGCTCGCGAAGGCGCAGGTCGCGATTGCTGCGGCCGCGGATCGCGACCTCGGAGCGCGCTTGGTCCGCGATGCAAGCCTCGTGATGTGCACGCTCACGAATGCGTATCTCTCGCCGCTGATGACCGATCAGCGCTTCGACGTCTTGATCGCCGAGGAGGCGGGCATGGCGACCCTCCCGCCCCTGTTCTACGCGGCGTGCTTGTGCACCGAGAGCGCGATCGTTGTCGGAGATCCGCGCCAGCTCCCGCCGATCGTGCAATCAGATGACAACCTCGTGCGCCGCTCGATCGGTCGCAACATCTTCGATGTCGCGGTGCCGGATCCCGAGCACTCCGGTGTGGTCGCGATGTTGACGGTGCAGTACCGCATGCATCCCGCGATCGGCGCGCTCGTCGGCACGCTCTTCTACGGCGGCCGCCTCGTGCACGGCGCCGATCTGGCCGCGACGACCGAGATCGCCGGGCGTGCGCCGTTTCCCGGCCAGCCGATCATCGTTGTCGACACGGCGGGCCGCACGACGTGCGAGCGGTCAGAGAAGGGCAGCTCGCGGGTCAACCGCGCCTCGGCGGTGATCACGGCGGACCTCGCGCACGAGGCCGTGCGCGGCGGGTCGGCCTCGATCGCGGTGATCACGCCGTACGCCGCGCACGCCGCCGAGGTTCGCAAGCTGCTCGCGCAGCGGCGCATCTCCGAGCAGGTCGAGTGCAGCACGATCCATCGCTTCCAGGGTCGCGAGTGCGATGTCGTGATCATCGATCTCGTCGACGCCGCGCCGATGCGCCAGAGCACGCTGGTCGGCGAGACGCCGAACCTCTTGAACGTGAGCATCTCGCGTGCTCGAGGCAAGCTCGTGATCGTCGCCGACGTTGCCTACTTCACGACGGGCCTCGTCGCATCGCTGCTCGCCGCCGCAGCTCAGAGCTCGCGGATCGAGAGTCATCGTGGCCACCCTCGTGCCTCGTGAATTCACCAGGCACCGAAGACGTAGAGTGCCTACATCTGTAGGCCGTGCTCGGCCATGACCGCAGCATTCCGGGCATCTGCCCGCTTCGAAGCAGGCCGCGCATCTAGCCGCGCCACGTATTCGGCGAACTTCGGACGATTCTCTAGCTGGCCGAACTTCAACATGAAGCGCAGGGTTCCACCGAACACGACATCGGCCATCGAAAACTGCGAACCGAGCACGTACTCGCCGATCACCGCCGAATCGAGCGCTGCCATCATCGCGTCGTAGTCGCCCCACCCCGCCTGGCTCGACTTGAACTCCCACGCGGCCGCCTTGGCCATCGTGCCCGGTTCGATGACCGAAGGCGCGAAGCACGACCAGCGCAGATACGCCGCGCGGTTTGGATCGTCAAATCTCGGCGCGAGCGTGCCGAGTGCGTAGCGATCCGCGAGGTAGAGCGAGATCGCGCACGCCTCGGTCACGACCGCATCGCCATCCGTGAGGATCGGCAGCTTGCCCATCGGATTGAGCTTGAGGAGATCCGGAGCCTTCTGGCCACCTTTCATGATGTCGACGAACTTTAGCTCGTACGGCTGACCGACTTCCTCGAGCGCCCACACGGTGCTGGCCGCGCGAGAGAAGGGATGGTGGTAGAGCGTGATGGTCATGGCGCAGCCTAGATCACAGCGGCTGCTCGTAGCCGATGTTCACCGTGAAAAAAGGATCGATCGGGAGCTCGCTGTACTGCTTGCCGCCGACGATCGCTTCGTGATTCTTCCACACGTCGACGCCGAGTCCGAGCCACGGTTGGAGATAGAAGCCCGGTGTGCTGACCGGAAACGGATGCCACTGATAGCCGACGATCGCCTCGGGTGAAATTTCGGTGACCCGCGCCTCGGCGTCGGCGGTGTCGTCGCGCGTGATCGAGAGCTTCAAGATCCGGAACGAGGCGCCGACCGAAAAGCCGTCCTCGCCCGCTGCTCCGAAGCAGTAAAGCGCGTAAAACGCACCGCTCGGCTCGACCTTTTCGTCGAAGCCTCCGTTGCCATGCAATTGCGAAATTGGATCTGGCACGTGGAGCGAGAAGCTCGCGACCGCGAGCCGCACGCCATGCAGCTGCGGAACGCGAAACCCGACCTGACCGCCGTAGCCGCTGTTCGCGAAGGTCAGTGGATCGAGCTCGGCATGAATCCATGTCGGATCGGCGTGCGCGGTCGTCACAAAAAATAGCAGCAAAAAGACGATCCGCATGATCGCTATCGTACGCTTCACGATGCCTTCACGGGCAGTCGCACGCTGTCCGAGCATGATCGTCCGATAAGGCTCTTGCTCCTAGTTATGTTCCTCGTAGGTTGTGAGCCCGATGGCTACTGCGTCGCGGGGCTCTCCGTCATGCTGTGCGAAATCTCGGGCCACTCGCACGAGCCCGATCCGAGCAGCTGGCGCGCCGGGCCGTCGCCACGCGAGGAGTCAGCGCACGCGTCGCCGAGCGACGTCGACCGATGTCCGTTGTTCGTGGAGTGAGCACATCTACGAGCCCGCTGAACGCCACCGCCGGACCGTCGCGATCCTCTGCCAAGTCCGAACTCTTCGTCTTGATGTGGAGCACCAGCCCGCCCTATAGGGGTGGGCTGGCGTGGTCGCACGCCCCATCAGCGCGCGTGCGCGCGAGCGCCCGGCATAGAGCTCCTGACGAAATTTATGATCTCGCGAAGATTTACCGGTTTGGCGAACACCGGATAGCCCTCGGGCGCGAGCTCTGGAGAGCCCGTGATGATGGCGACGGTGACATCGCGCAGTGCGCTGTGACCAGCGATGTACTCGAGGATGCTCGGCCCGAGGACGCCGGGGAGCACCATATCGCTCAGCACGACGCACGGTTTGCTACCGGCATCGAACAGTGCCAGCGCTTGCGCCCCATCCGAGAGCGCGACGACTTCGAAGCTAGAGAGCTCCAGTGACTCTTTCAAGATCTCGCGGAAATCCTCGTTGTCCTCGATCAACAACACCCAGTCGGTCGGCCCTTCAGTCGGCATTATCGGAATGGGTGCGAGACCCATGCCGGATGCCTATCGACCGGGCTGACCTGCTACGGTTCGCTGCTCTCGACGGCCGCGCCCGTTTCCGCTGCGACTTCCTCGGGCTCCGGACCGCCTTCGAGGCGGCGGTAGAGCGAGCGCCGATCGATGCCGAGCACCCGCGCGGCATGTGTCTTGTTGCCCTTCGAGGCGGTCAGCACCTGGCGTACGTAGCGGCGCTCGAGCTCCTCGAGCGTCATCATCTCGAGTGGTGAGGTTGGCAACGCCATCGCGGTCTCGTTCGTCGCGATCACGGAGGGCGGCAGATCTTCGACGGTGATGTGCGAGTGCGTGCACAGTGCGACCGCGCGCTCAATACAGTTCTCGAGCTCGCGCACGTTGCCCGGCCAGTCGTACTCGCGCAGCTTCTGGGCGGCACCCTCGGAGATCCCCTCTACCGGCTTTTTCGAGGTTCGCGCGATCCGCATCAAGAATGATTGCGCGAGCTGGAGCACGTCTTCGATCCGGTTGCGCAGCGGCGGCACCGCGATCTGGACCACGTTGATGCGATAGAACAGATCTTCGCGGAATCGCCGCTCGCGAACCTCGTGCTCGAGATCGCGATTGGTCGCCGCGACGACACGTGCCTTGATCGGCGTCTCGTCGGAGCCGCCGACCTGGCGGACCGTGCGCTCCTGCAGCACGCGCAGCAGCTTCACTTGCATCTCGAGCGGCATCTCGCCGATCTCGTCGAGCAGGATCGTGCCTGCCCCCGCCTGCACAAACAGACCATCGCGCGAGCGCTTGGCATCCGTGAATGCGCCGGCGACGTGGCCGAACAGTTCGCTCTCGAGCAGCGGCGCTGGCATCGCCGCGCAGTTGATCGCGATGAACGGTTGTGCCGCGCGACCCGATTGCGCATGGAGCGCGCGCGCCACGAGCTCCTTGCCGGTCCCTGACTCGCCGGTGATAAGTACAGTCGCATCGCTCGAAGCGACGCGCGCAACCATGTCGATCGTCGCGCGAATCGCCGGACTCGTTCCCGCGATGCCGTGCGCGGGTGGCGTGGCCTTGCGCAAGCTCGCGAGCTCGCGCTTGAGCTTCAGATGCTCGACGCCGCGGCTCACCACGATCGAGAGCGCATCCGCAGCGACGGGCTTCGTGATGTAGTCGTACGCACCGGCCTGGATCGCCGCGATCGCGGTCTGCAGATCGGAGGTGCCGGTCATCACGATCGCGAGCGTATCCGGGTGCTTCTGACGGATCTGCTTGCACAGCTCGATGCCTGACATCGCACCCATGTGGATGTCCGTGACGACGATATCGACTGGCGCGTGCTCGAGTGCCGCGAGGCTGGCCTCGGCCGAGGTGACGGTCGTGACCGAGAACCCGCGTTTCGCGAGCGCCCCCCGCAGCAGGTCACCGACATCGCTGTCGTCGTCTACGATCTGGACGCTTCCCTGCATCAGCCGACTATACGGCCTGCGTCAGGACGACGGCACGGGCATCGCGCGCCTAGTTCTCAAATCAGGAAAATACGGATCCAATGGGTCAATCCAAGGGCTGGGGCGACAGCAACCGGCGGTTCACACCCTGGCGGTGGCGGGTTTCTCTCGTCCGGTGGCGGCTTCCACGGCTCGGTCGGTGGTCGTTTTCATGCGCCGACCGCGCATGGTGGTAACGCGGCGGTGCATACCGGGCTACATGGATCAGAGTTGTGACCCGTCGCTCGCGCGCGGACCAGGACCCGAACGCGCAGCCGCCGTACGACTGGTATGACGATAGCCAGGCCAAGTAATGTCGCAGTCGAGGCCGCCGGAGTGCTAGCGTGAGCCGGTGTTCGTCGCCCTCGAGCGCTTACTGGTCGCGCTGCGCCAGCCGGCCGACCGGGCGCGCGAATTGGTCGCACTCCATGCGCGGTTACGCAGCGAGCTAGCGGCGACGGTCGAAGCAGAGGAGCGCGCGCTCGCGGAAGCGGTGCTCGCGCAAAAGCGCGCGGTCTCGGCGCAGCTCACCGCCGTCCGCTCCTGCCGCACCTGTGCGACCGGCCAGCCACGCCCGATCGGGCACTACGATGGGGGCGCGTGCTGTTCCGGTGTCACCGCGGACCTGTTCGACGACAACGAGCTCGCCGCGTTGGCGCATGCCGGCACGCGGGTGGGCGACCTCGTCGCGCCGCGCACCGATCACGCGGGGTGTTCATTCCGTGGCGCGACCGGATGCACGCTCGAGCTCGACCATCGCCCTGCCCGCTGCGTGCACTACCTCTGCGATACGTTGCGCCGCGAGCTCCATACGCGCCATCAACTCGACACGATCGAGCGCGAGCTTGCGGAGCTCGATCATCGGATGCAGGCGTTTCGCGTGATCCATCAGGCGCGGCTCGATCGCGAGGTACTCGCACCGTTGCTCGAAGCACTCGGCGCGACGCGACGCGAAAACGCAGCTCGCTGAGCCACGTATTTTACTTTGTCGATGTGAGTTAACATCGCGGCATGATGCGAGGCGCACTCATTGGCGCGATCGCCGCGGTCGTCGTACTCTTGTTCACCACGTTCAAGAACCGAGCTGCGGCGAAGAATGGCACCGGCCTTCCAGGTCAGGTCGATCAAGCGCTGCGCGGCAAGCCGGCGCAGAACCTGGCGGCGCTGAGTGCGCTCGTTGGCATGCGAACTCTTCGAGGTCGAGGCAAGGTCGCCCAGGCGCTGGAAGCCTTGCGCGCCGTGGGCAAGGTCAAGATCAACCCAGCGCCGGCGGGTACCCCGCGGCTCGAAAAGGTCGACGTCATCACGTACGAAGCGGTCTAGCGCTGGACGCGGCCGATCTGATTCGCCGCGTACTCCGAGAACCACAGGTCCCCGTCGGGCCCGAGGGTGATCCGCGCGGGCTCGCTGCCCGCGGTCGGAAGCGCACGTTCGGTGATCGCGCCGTCGAGCGTGATCCGACCGATCGCATTACCGGCCTTCTCCGTGAACCACAGGTCCAGGTCGAGACCGACCGTGATGTCGAATGGTTGTGCGCCCGCGGTCGGTAACGCGTGCTCGGTGACCACGCCTGCCGGGGTGATCATGCCGATCGCGTTGCCACCCGTGAACTCGGTGAACCACAGGTTGCCATCGGGCCCGGTGATGATCTCGCGCAGATCGGCAGCGGCGGTCGGCACCGTGAGCTCGGTGATCGCGTGCGCCATATCGGTCCCGATCGAAGCGATGTGGTTCGTTCCCTGTTCGGTGAACCACAGCGCGTCGTTCGGCCCGAGCGTGATCCCGTAGGCCTCGTTGTTGCCGGCGGCGAGCGGGTACTCGGTGATCGCGCCGGTCATCGAGATCGTGCCCACCGCATTGCCGTCGTCCTCGACGAACCACATCGTCGAATCGGGACCTGCCGTGATGCCCGTGGGCACACTGTCCGGGCGCGGCAACACGAGCTCGGTGATCACGCCTTCGAGCGTGATATGACCGATCGTGTTCCCGGCCTTCTCGGTGAACCAGAGCGAGCCGTCAGAGCCCCGCGCGATATGATAAGGAATCGCGCTCCGCGTCGGGACAAAAAACTCGGTGACCTCGCCCGCGGTCGTGACCCGACCGATCTTCCCGATCTGTTCGGTAAACCACAGCGCGCCATCGCCACCGAGCGCGATGCCGTACGGGCCGCTGTTCGCCGTTGGAATCGCATACTCGGTGATCGATGGATCAGCGCTCGTGCCCGCACACGCGACGAGCAAGACCAGCACAGCGCGAGACATGTCCGGAGTATAGGCTCAGCCCACGCGATTGGTCGCGATGTTCAACACCAGCGCGATGATGCCGGTGTTGTAGGCGAACGACAGGATCGCGTGGGCGAGCGCGGTGCGACGAATTGCTCGGTCGGAAATCTCGGAGTCCGAGACCTGAAAGCACATGCCGATCGTGAACGCGAAGTACGCGAAGTCGAGGTCGTCCGGATCGAAGGATTGCTCGCCTTCTCCGTGAGGGAACTCGATGCCCCCCTCTCCCTCGACGCCACCGCGATAGAACAGGTGCGCGTAGCGCAACGTGAATGCGGTGTGCGTGAGCAACCAGGACAGCGCGGCGCTCGCGATCACGAGGATCAACACGAGCGTCGATTCGGAATCTCCGAGCTGCTTGGCCTGGCGAAGCACGAACGTCGCCGCGAACATCGCGAACGTGCTCGCGACCATCACGATGATCCAGACGAACTTACGCCCGGGATCCTCGGTAGCGGAGCGCGTCCGCGTCTCTTCACTCGTCGCGCGCACGATGATCGAGGCAGCCAGCGCGAACAACGTGACCCCGGCGAGGTCGCCCGCGATCAGCGCACGCGTGATCCAGGCGAGCCCGATCATCGCACTCGCGAACCAGGCGAGCGCACCGACGACGAGCGCCCAGATCAAGCGCGCACTCGAGCGCCTCAAATCCAACAGATGAAATTCGGCCACGAGCCATGTTTAGCCGATCGCGCATGCCTATACGCTCGGGCTGCCACGGTTCGGGACCGGCGCCAGAGTTCGAACCGCGTGTCACTCGCCTGACGTCGTGGGCTGGACCGGAATCCTCGCGCAACTTGAGATATCGTGCGTGCTCGATGGGTTGGGACTGCACGCTGCACGTAGTAGACGACACGCAACTAACGCGGTTCGCTGCGCGGTTCCTGCGCGGGCTTCACCGCGGCGGTGGCTTCGATCGCGAGTTCGATGGCGACGAGCTGGTCGCGAACGTCAAGCAGCTGATTGCCGACGATCCGGAGACCGGCGCCCGCGCCTTGGGCGAGCTCGCCTTGCTCTACGTCGCGACCGAGATGCCACACTTGTACTGCCGCGGTTTCGCACTGTCGCTGTGGGATCCAGCCACCATGGGTGCGGAGCTGCCGAGGCATCTGTTGACGGGCGTCGAGACCCGCTTGCTCGACGTCACGACCGCGTATCCGCGGATCGCCGGGCGAATCCCCGCGCAGTTCGACGGCAACTACTGTGTAGGCCGGTTTGTCGCCGCGAAGCACGTGCCTGCCCTGCTCTCGTTCATCGAGCCGGTGATCGCGAGGCAGCTCGATGCCCGACCGTACCGCCCGCTCGTCGATATCTTGCGAGTCGCGGCCGCGAACAACCTCGCGTACTGGGAAGGCGCCGATATCGAAGTCACGAATGCGCACGCCGATTGGCTGCCCGCTCGCCCCACGCCGGTCGTCACGCATCCCAATCCGTTCACGAGCCCGACCGCGCGGCCGTGTGCGATCGACGGCGCGCGCATGCTCGTCGCGGATCACGCCGCGCTTCACGAGCTCGACCTCACGGTCTTCCCCCCGGGCACGACCACGCACGACGAGATGCAGATCAATGCGGCGGCGTTCACGCCGTGGGGCACCACGTTCATAAGGATGGCCACCGATCGCACCGTGCGGCCGTTCAAGTTCTCCTACTTCGAGTTGCCCGAGCGCGCGCCCCTCGACATCCATCCACCGTTTGCGGTCGGGCTCGCACGCCCCGGCAAGAATTGCTTGCTGTTATTCCCGCAACCAACGACGACCGAACGCGCGAACGTACGCCCGCAGATCATGTACGCCGATCATCGGCTCGTGCCGCTCGTCGTGCCCGAACCGGTCGAGACTCAGCGGGTCGAGTGCGATGCGATCGCCTTCGGGACGGGCGAGATGCTCGTCGTGTGGGATGCGGTCGCGTATCGATGGGATGGCGAGCATGCGCCGACGATGCTCGGCGAGACGCTCGATGCGCCCGAGGATCTCTGTGCGGTCACGCTCTCGGATGGCTCGATCGTAGGCGGGTTCGGCAGAAAGCTCTTGCGCGTCGATCGCGAGGGTCACTCGACGACGGTCCTGCCGCTCGACAACGTCATCATGCTCGCGAAGGGGCCGCACGATGCCGTGATCATCGGCGAGAGCGAAGGTGACGCGTTCAAGATCTGGTGGCCCGAGACCCGCGAGGTCACCGCGCTGCCGATGGCGTTGCTCGGCCTCGAGGATCGCCCGATGTTCGCGTACTACGACGCGCACGAGGAGCTGCTCGTCGTCGCTCGCCCTGGCATGTGGCACGCGATCGCATGGAGCGAGCTCGTCGCGCTACGCCGCGAACCCAGCTAGCCGAGACTCGCGCGCTGGATCGCAGCGATGATGTCAGCAGGCTCCGGAAATCTGCCGCCGGACTTTTCGAGCACCTTCATGCCGTTCACCCAGATCGTGAATTCACCGGAACCGCCGACTTCGATCTGCGCTGCCTCGCCCAACGTCTTTTGAATGTGCGCGGCCGCCCGGGCCGCGTGAGGCTTGTAGCCTCAGGAGTTGCAGTAGCGAATCTTGATGTTCATTGCGCGGAGTATACCATCCGCTGGTGTCCTCCACCAGCGCTTCCTGGACGGCCGCCCTCGCCGACCGCGCGCGCGTGCACTGGACACCTGCACGCACGCAGGAGCTCACCGGCGGCAAGGAGCTCGAGATCCTGCCAACCGACGCCCCTGCGTTGCTGCGCGCACTCGGAATCCTCGACGGCGATGCGAAGATGCCGCCCGCGCGCGTGCGCAAGTTCCTGCAGATCAATCATGTCGCGCGTGCGATGCGGCCCGCGATGGCCGAGCTCCGCACGCGTCACGCCGTGGTCAAGCTGCTCGATGCAGGATGTGGTCGCTCGTATCTCACGCTGCTGCTCGCGTGGATCGCGCGCGCGCAAGGGCACCGGCTCGAGGTGCGCGGTGTCGATCGTAACCCCGAGGTGATCGCGGAGTGTCGTCGCCGCGCGGAGCTCGCCGAGCTCGGCGACGTGGTGACCTTCGAAGCGTCCGCGCTCGAGACGTTCGACGCTCGCGGCACCCACGGCGTGTTCGCACTGCACGCGTGTGACACCGCGACGTGCGATGCGATCGCGCTCGGCGTCGAGGCGGGTGCCGAGCTCATCGCCGTCGCGCCGTGTTGTCAGGCGGAGCTCGCACGCGGCTGGAGCGAGCTTGCCGAGAGCGGCGCGGCCGGGGCGTTCAAATCGGTGTGGCGCGCTCCGCACTTACGGCGCGAGACCGCGGCACACCTCACGGATGTGATGCGCATGCTGCTGTTGCGTGCCCGCGGCTACGACGCGACCGCCATGGAGTTCATCGCGGCAGAGCACACCAAGAAGAACAGCCTGATCCGCGCGATGCGTGGCACCGGTGATCCGCTCGCGCGCGCCGAGTACGATGCGCTCGTCGCGGTGACCGGTGGTCGCGGGATCGCCCTCGCGCAGCGAATCTGAGCCACGCAGCGCCGCGGCTCACTGCGGGCAGAACGCGCGGCCGGCCATACCACCGGCGATCAGTCATCGCGCCGATCGTGCGCGACTAGAGATCGATTTGCGTCCCGATCTCGATGACCTGTTTCGGCGGCAGGTCGAACGTGCGATCGGCGGTGACGGAGTTGCGGACCAAGAACGCGTAGATCGTCTCGGTGATCGCACCCATCTGACCCCCACCACCGCCGATCAGATTCAGCCGCGCGAGGAAGTAGGTCACGTCTGCATCGCCGAACGGGAGCCCCTGCTCGGCTGCGATCTGCTCGAGCGTGGCGTGGACGAGCGGTTGCTCGGAGAAGCCCGTGTTGATCACGACGCGCAAGAAGCCGTTGCCTAGCACCGTCAGCCTTACGCGATCGGCCTCCTGAACGCGAGGTTCGGTATCGCTCGGCTTCACCGTCAACAAGATGACGTGCTCGTGCAGTGTGTGACTGCGCTCGATCAGGTGCATCAAGGCCGGCGGCATGTGGTCCTCGCGCGACGCGAGATAGACCGCGGTGCCGGGCACGCGTCCGACCAGCAGCGCATCGAGCTTCGGTGCGAGCTCGTCGTAGCTCGGGAACTGCTTCGCGTAGGTCTCGACGGTGAGGTACCGGCCACGGCTCCACACCAGCATGATCGTGACGAACCCCGCGGCGATCAGGATCGGTACGTAGCCGCCGTCGATGAACTTGAACAGGTTCGACACGAAGAACGGGAGATCGAACGCGAGAAACAGTGCGAGTAACGGCACCGCGCGTACACGCGACCAGCCCCACGTCTTGCGCGTGACGACGTAGAATACGACCGACGTGATCGCCATCGTACCGGTCACCGCGATCCCGTACGCGGCAGCGAGCCGATCGGATTTTCCAAAGCCAATCACGAGGGCGATGCACGCGATCGCGAGGAACCAGTTGATCTCGGGGATGTAGATCTGGCCTTCCGTCTCGGTCGAGGTGTGCTTCACCGTAACGCGAGGGAAATAGCCAAGCAGCATCGCCTGGCGGGTGAGCGAGAACGCACCGGAGATCAGCGCTTGCGATGCGATCACGGTCGCGACACTCGAGAGCACGACCAGCGCGAGCTGCGCGGAGCCGGCGGGGACTAGCGCGAAGAACGGATTGACGAGATCGGGATGCGCGTGGAGCAACGCGCCCTGGCCAAAGTAACAGAGCACGAGCGCGGGCAATACGAAGAAGGTCCACACCAACCGGATCGGAAGGCTGCCGAAGTGACCCATGTCGGCGTAGAGCGCCTCACCTCCCGTCACCGCGAGGACGACGCTACCGAGGATGACAATGCTCGTCGGTCCGTTCGAGATGAAGTAGCGCGCCGCCCACACCGGAGACAACGCCTGGAGGATCGCGGGATGCTGGATCACGTGATACGCGCCCGCGATGCCGATCGTGCCGAACCACACCACCATCACCGGACCGAACAAGCGGCCGATCGTGTGCGTGCCGTGCTTCTGGATCCAGAACAGCCCGAACAGGATCACGCACGTCAACGGGATGACCAGAGGCGCGAGCTCGGGCTTCGCGACCTTTAGCCCCTCGACCGCAGAGAGCACCGAGATGGCCGGCGTGATCGCACCGTCGCCGTACAAGAGCGCAGCGCCGACCACGACGAGAAGTGCGACGACCGACGCGCGATTCACGCGCAACCTGCTCGGCACGAGGGCGAGTAGCGCGAAGATGCCGCCTTCGCCGCGATTGTTCGCGCGCATGATGAAGACCAGGTACTTCACGGTCACGACGAGGACGAGCGACCACACGATCAGCGACAGCACGCCGTACAGCGCGTGATCCGCGTTGCCCGCGGTGCGCATGCACTCCTTGAGCGTGTAGAGCGGGCTCGTTCCGATATCGCCGAACACGACGCCAAGCGCACCGAGGCACAGCAGTCTGATGGGCGTGGATCGCGGTTTCATGCGGCCCATCGAGTGTACGCGTCCTGCCCGGCCGACCGAGGTGAGCGCCAGCGCTCGCTGGCGGACTTCTCGCGGAGCGCGATCCCATCTCTGCTCGGAACGCTCATACTGGAGGGTGTCTTTATCCCGGCTTGTCCTGTTAGTCGTCGTGTTCGCTGCCCCGGTGGTGCATGCGGAGCAGACCAAGGTCGCGGTCGTGCTGAGCGTCGCGGTGAATATCGATCCAACCCGCGTCGATGCGCTGACCCAGGATCTGGCAGCCGCACTCGCGAGCGAGCTGGACGTGGAGGCGATCGGCGGCCTCGACGCGCGACGGATGTTGCCAACGGAGGGGCTGCCGCCAGATTGTATGACGAGCCTGAAGTGCGCGGCGGACGTAGGGCGTTAACGATTTCAGGTTGCTTCGAAACGCGTGACAAGCTCGTCGCTGTCCTTGTCGAGCGTGTGGACGAGCAAGTGGGCGACGATGTGAGAGGGGGCATGCGCCGTGAGCCGCTCGAGGGCCACCATCACCTCGGCTTCGTTGATCGAGCCGTCGTGGTTCACATCGATTTGATCGAAGCCTCCGAGCTTCCTCCAGAGTTCGACCGCGAACGCTTCGGCGAGCACGTGCTTTATGTCGCGTCCCGTACCCTGTTGCGGAATGGCTTCGGGATGGGCCGCCGCGAACTGCATGAGCGGCTCGTTGTGATCCATGCCGACGAACAGGTTCCGGACAAGTGCGAGCCGGTAGCTGCGCGCATCTTCGAGGATGTCCGGATCGACGCACGCTTGCAGGAAGCCTCCCGATTCAACGGGCGCATGGGATCGCGACGCCGCGATCGCGGCCTTGATCGTCGCGCCCGGCATCGCGACGACGACGACCTCGTTCTCGAAGGGCACCTCGGCTTCGAGATCACCGTAGGTGAAACGCTCGAGATAGTCGTGGCTCGCGCGGATTGCACCGCCGTTGAGCACGGCAAGATCGGCGTGCAGCGCATCGCGCGTGCGCGTGCAGAGCAACGTGCCCATCGTGGTCTGGCGCACGCGCGCACCGACCGAAGAGAGCAGCTCGCCCGGAGCGACCTGTACGAGCGTCGCATCGGAGATCTCGCGCACCTTCGCCATGTGGCGATCGACGCGCGCGCGGAGGTCGGCATCTTCTGGATAGTCGGAGGACATCACGCGCGTGACCGTCACACGGGGCGTGCCCTCGAATACGAGATCCGAAACGATCGCGGCGACGCCATCGGCGCCTGCTTTGACGATCCACGCACCCTCGACCTCCTCGATGAACGGCACGTGCTCGTGACCACCGACGATCAGGGGAAACACGTGCGTGCGCGCGAGCACGCGATCGACCGCCATGTCTTGATGGGTGATCGCGACCACCGTCGTGCAGCCGCGCGCACGCAGCTCGGCCGCGGCGGCGAGCGCATCGGTGTAGGCAGACCGCACGGTCGCACCGCCGAACGGCGGGCCGCGAAACAGCGCCGGATCGTCGACGACGACCGCGACCAGCCCGACCGTGTGCTCGCCGACCTTCACGATCGCATCGCGCGGCATCGTCGGATCGAAATCGACGTTCGTGGACAGCCAGGTGCCGCGGAACTCGGCGACGCGAGCGTGGAGCTCGGCCGGTTTGATATCGTCCTCGTGATTACCGAGGATCGCATAATCGATCTCGAGCGCGTTCAAGCAATCGACCATGCCCTTGCCGGCATCGAGACTCGATAGCAGGCTCGGCCCGACGAAATCGCCCGCGATGATCGAGATCGTGACATCGGGCGCCGGCAGCCTCTGCGCGCGCAAGAGGTTCGCGAGCCGCGGCAGATGATCGAGCGCGTAAATGTCGTTGATCGACAGGATGCGGAGCCGTGCGGTCACGGCAGCAGCATACGCTAGCTCGAAGGGCCCATCGTGGCGGCGACCTGCGACGCGATCCGGAATAACGTGTCGGCATTCTCGAGGCGCGCCTGCGCGGTCACGATGACCGAGCCTGTCGCGTGCAACGGTGCCGCGATCAGCAGCTGCTTCCACGGGTGGCCTTCGTGCTCGTACGCGACCTCGAGATATTCGAGCTTGCGCGTCGAGCCATCTGTCTCGGTCACGGTCAGCGCACTCTGATTGATCAGCTGCTGGTAGGGCGCTGGACGAAACTTCACCGACTCCGCTGGGCGATCGTGCCGCTGCAACCGGATGATCTCCTGGTTGCCAGCGTATAACTGGAGCTCGTACATCGGATCGTCATCGCCAGGAGCGGCCGGCACCACGATCACACCGGCCGGTAGGTCGTGGACGATGCCGGGGCCGAGCACGCACCACGGGCTATCGCCGAGCCCGACATCGATCTGTGTGGCCACGTCCGCGTAGACCACGTGATCTTCGAGCAAGAGCTCCGGGCCACCTGCGCCGAACTGGGCGTGGTTTGGCGTGTCCCAGGTCGGCGGTGCGGTCGCGCTGCGATCGCCGGGCACGAATCGCGCGATCTCGGTCGCGTCGTGCGCGATCACGAGCTCGTTATCGGCACTCACCATGGCGCGACAGTGAACGACCGGCGCGATCAACATCCCGTAGCCACCGAGGCCAAACGTCATCCTCGAGCTATATCACCGCAATCGCTCTACGGCGGGATGTCCTCCATGGATCGACCCGCTGCCTGGGCTATCGCCGGATCGTCGCGCGTCGCGCCGACGCCCAGCCACTCTTGAGTCCATGCGCGCAACACCGAAGCCCACTTTTCGCGGCGCGCGCCGGTTCAGCGCCGCTTGCGATCGGCGAGCTGCTTCTTGCAAGCCGCATTGATCGCCCGGAGCTCGGTGAGCGAGAGCTCGAGCTGCGCTCGCTTCTGCTCGAGCTCGCGGATCGCGACATCGGTCCGTTCGACGACGTACCTCAGCTGCTTGGTTCGTCCCTCCCCGTGATCGCCGTACATGTCGAGGTACTGGCCGATCTCCGCGAGCGTCGAACCGAGCGCTTTTGCACGGAGGATCAGCGCCAGCCGCGCCCGATCGCGCCGGGTATAGATCCGCGCACCGTTGATGCGCTCGGGCGAGAGCAGCTGTTTCGCCTCGTAGAATCGCAAGGTCCTGGCCGAGACGTCGAACTCGTCGGCGAGCTCGGCAATCCCGAACAGCTCCTCGGTCTCGGCAGGCTTCACCGACGGCGACGCTAGCACGTGGCTCGGGGTACCGCATACGCAAACAGATTGACGTATACGTCAACCTGGGCTCAACTGGCGGCCAGCATGAAATTCACTCCCGAACACCGTCAGCTCGCCGAGACCGTGCGCAAGTTCGTCGCCACCGAGCTCAACCCCAACGTTGCAGCGTGGGAGGCGGCCGAAATGTTCCCTGCATACGACGTGTTCAAGAAGATGGGCAACCTCGGCCTGCTCGGCGTGAAGTACGAGGCCGAGTACGGCGGGCTCGGCCTCGATTTCTCGTACTCGATGGTCGTCGCCGAGGAGCTTGGCGGCTGTAACTGCGGCGGCGTACCTATGGCGATCGGCGTACAGACCGATATGTGCACGCCCGCACTCGCCCGCTTCGGATCGCCGGAGCTCAAGAAGGAATTCCTCGCGCCTTCGATCAGCGGCGATCGCGTCGGCAGCATCGGCGTGAGCGAGGTCAGCGGCGGCTCCGATGTCGCGGCGATCAGGACCACCGCGCGCGTCGAGGGCGATGACTACGTGATCAACGGCAGCAAGATGTGGATCACGAATGGCATGCAGGCCGATTGGTGCTGCTTGCTCGCGAACACGTCTGACGGCAAGCCGCACCTGAACAAGTCGCTGATCGTGGTGCCGCTCGATGCGACCGGCATCGACCGCCAGAAGATCAAGAAGATCGGCATGAACTCGTCGGATACGGCGCAGCTGTTCTTCGACAACGTTCGCGTGCCCAAGCGCAACTTGATCGGCACCGAGGGTGCGGGCTTCGTGATGCAGATGCTGCAGTTTCAGGAGGAGCGGCTGTGGGGGGCGGCGAGCGGCTTGCGCACGCTCGATCGCGTGATCGACCAGACCATCGCGTACACCCGCGAGCGCACCACGTTCGGCCAGTCGATCTTGAACAACCAGGTCGTCCACTTCCGGCTCGCCGAGCTCCGCACCGAGGTGGAGCTCTTGCGCTCGCTCGTGTATCGCGCCGTCGAGAGCTACATCGACGGTCAGGACGTCACGCGGCTCGCATCGATGGCGAAGCTCAAGGCCGGCCGGCTCGGGCGCGAGGTCACCGATGCCTGCCTCCAGTACTGGGGTGGCATGGGCTACACCTGGGACAACCCGATCTCGCAGGCCTACCGCGACGGTCGCCTCACCTCGATCGGCGGCGGTGCCGACGAGATCATGCTCGGCATCATCTGTAAGCTCGAGGGCACGCTACCGAGCAAACGGAAGACTTCATGACTACTGACAAGGCGATCCTCACGTGCGCTCTCACCGGCGTCCTCACGAACCCCGCGCAATATCCGGTGCCGGTCACGCCCGCGCAGATGGCCGCGTCCGCGCGCGAAGCTTTCGACGCGGGCGCCGCGATCATGCACATCCACATTCGCGATCAGCGCCCGAACATGGGGTACCTACCCTCGTGGGATCCCGAGGTCGTCGCGACCGTCGCAACGGCGATCCGCGAAGCGTGTCCCGGCGTGATCATCAACCTCACCACCGGCGTGATCGGCCCCGACATCTCGGGGCCCGCCGCGTGCATCACTCACGTCAAGCCCGAGATCGCAGCGTGCAACGCGGGCAGCTTGAACTACCTCAAGCTCAAAGAAGACGGCCGCTGGGCATGGCCACCGATGGTGTTCGACAACCCGGTCCAGAAAGTTCAGAGCTTCCTCGACGTGATGAAAGCCGCCGGCTCGCACCCCGAGTTCGAGTGCTTCGATGTTGGCATCGTGCGCTCCGTCGGGATGTACGTGAAGAGCGGGATGGTGCCAAAGGAGCTCGGGCGCCCCGAGTACAACTTCGTGATGGGCGTGGCCTCGGGCATGCCGTGCGATCCGGATCTCCTCGCCCTCCTGCCGCGCTGGCTCGCCCCGGACTCGGTGTGGCAAGCGACGCTGATCGGTCGCGCCGAGATCTGGAACGTGCACGACAAGGTCGCCGAGCTCGGCGGTCATCTGCGCACCGGCCTCGAGGACACGTTCTATCTGCGCAGCGGCGAGCGCGCGACCGGCAACGGCGTGCTGATCGAGGAGCTCGCGAAGTGCGCGCAGCGTGTCGGTCGCGAGATCGCGAGCCCGGCCGAAGCGCGCGCTATGCTCGGCCTCCGTGCGCACGCCTGATCTCGTCTGTGCAGCTAGTCCGCGAAGCGCGCGAGCTCCTCGAGCTCGTGGGTTGCACGCGATAGCGCATCACCCGACCACGAATCGATGACGCGTTCCATCGCTGGCGACATCGGTCGGCCGCGGAAATACCGTGCGAGCAGTACCGAGATCACGATACCCGCGATGCCCACCCCGATCGACGACCAGACCCAGGCAGGCGCGGCTGCATACAGATCGACGCCGATCGCACCTGCCGCGACGAGGACGCACGGCAGCCACAGGATCCACCACGGCAACCCGAGCGCGAGCGACCGCGCGGCCGTGCATCGGTGCAGCGAGGCAAGCTCGCGTTGAAGGGTCACGATCGGCGCCGTGTAGTCGAGGCGCATGCGGGCGACGAGCAGCCAGAGGCCCGAAGCGAGCGCCGCGATGCCGTAGAGGTGCAGTACCACCCCTGCGACGAGCAGATGGAGGTTGTCTCGATGGTCGAACCAGAACGATCCGGCCGCGACGACGAACACGATCCACGCGGCGATGCCGAGCCACGCGATCCGCGGCTTACGCACATCTTCGAGCACGCGCTCGACCTTCAGCGTCGACCAGGCTTGTTTGAGCTCGTCGAGATCCATCGTCATGCTCCCTTCAGCTGCGTGCGCAGCTCGGCTTTGATACGTGTGAGACGCACTGCAACGTTCGCCTCGGAGATGCCGAGGGTCTCGGCAATCTCTCGATACGAGCGGTCTTCGAGGTACAGCAGCACCAAGGCCCGCTTGAGCGGCTCGAGCTCGCGGATCGACGCGTACATCGCTTCGATCCGTTCGTCCTCGAATGCCGGCACCACGGCGACCTCTCCTAACGGTTCGAACGAGCGTGCCCGGCGCAGGTGCGAGATCGCGACGTTCAGGGCGACGCGGAACAACCAGGTCGAGAACCTCGCGCGCGCCTCGTCGTAGCTCGGATATGCCCGCCACGCCTGCGCCGCGATCTCTTGCTCGAGGTCCAGGCGCGATTCGGAGTCCCGCGCATAGGCGCGCGCGATCTTGCCGACGAGACCGCCGTGCGAGGCAAAGAGGGTCTGGAACCGGTCGCGCATCGTCGATCCCGTGATTCGCGGGACCCGAAGATTCCTTACACGGTTTCGCCCTGCTCGTCGGAATGAATGGCGGCCCGGTGTCGTCGTCGAACCTGCATGCGCTACGAGCTTCTCTCGCTGATCGGCGAAGGCGGCATGGGCAAGGTCTACCGGGCCCGGCATCGCGGGCTCGACAAGCTCGTCGCCCTGAAGATCATCGATCCGCGGGTCGGTAGCGCCGAACGGTTCGTCCGCGAGGCCCACGCGATCGCACGGCTCGATCATCCGGGCTGCGTGCGGATCTACGATCACGCCGCGGGTTACATCGCGATGGAGCTGCTCGAAGGCCCGACGCTCGCGACCGCGATGGAAGCACAGCTACCGATCGAGCAGGCGCTCGCGATCACGCGCGATCTGATCGCGGCGCTGGCGCACGCTCACGCGCACGGTGTGCTGCACCGCGATCTCAAGCCCGCGAACGTCATGCTCGCGAAGCGTGGCGCCGTGATCATCGATTTCGGACTCGCATGGCTCCACGACGCCGCGAAGCTCACGCGCGAAGGCATGGCGTTCGGCACGCCGAGCTATCTCGCGCCCGAGCGCTTGCGTGGCGATGCGTACGACGCGCGCTCGGATCTCTACGCGGTAGGTGTGCTGCTCTACGAGATGCTCGCTGGCGAGCAGCCGTTCACCGGCGCGACGCGCGACGAGATCATGCGCAATGCGCTGGGGCGTCGTCCTCGACCGCTGCGTGCGATGCGCGCCGGCATCCCGAGCTCGCTCGATGACTTCGTCATGCGAGCCCTCGCAAAGGATCCTGCGCATCGCTTCGAGACCGCCGAACAGATGCAGGCAGCGCTCGCCGCGGTCCAGCTCGTCGAGCCCTCGACCAGCGACTCGACGATGATCGAGCTCACGTTCGAGCGACCTTCGCTCTGGTCGAGGCTGCGGACGTGGGCTCGCTACGGTCGTTGGCGCTGGCGACACCGCCATGCCTGAGAGCTCGGTCAGCGAGTTCGCTCGGCGTCGATCGAGTTGTCCTGGATCTTTTCGAGCAGGCCTGTTCGATCGAATGGCTTCGCGACGAATTGCGCGCTCGAGATCGGCAGATCTTGGTGATAGCCCGACATGAAGATCACGCGGGTGGTCGGCCGGACCACGCCGAGCTCGCGCGCAAGCTCGCGACCCGACATGCCCGGCATCACCATATCGGTCAGCAAGCTGTGGATCTCGCCGGGATGCGAGCGCGCGATCTCGAGTGCGGCCTCGCCAGAGCTTGCCGAGAGCACGTTATAACCCTCGCGCTTGAGCATGCGCTCGGTGATCCGGCGAACGCTCTCGTCGTCGTCGACGACGAGGATCGTCGCATCTCGGTTGCCGACGACCGTGCCCTCCGTGGTCGCCTCGACGCGATCGGTCTCGGGCAGATAGATCCGGAAGGTGGTGCCGGCGTCGATCGCGGACTCGACGACGATGTCGCCGTGCGCTTGCTGGACGAGCCCGTAGACCGTCGCGAGGCCGAGCCCCGTGCCCTGCCCACGCGCCTTGGTCGTGAAGTACGGCTCGAAGATGCGCGCCATGACCTCGGGGGACATGCCGGTGCCAGCATCGCGAACCTCGATGGCAACGTACCTGCCCGGAGTGATCGCCCGACGAGCCGCACGATCGGCGTCGATGTCGACGACGTTGACGCCGATCGCGACCCGGCCACCATGCGGCATCGCATCGCGCGCATTGACGACCAAGTTCATCAGGATCTGCTCGAGCTGCGAGCTATCGATCAGGACGTGTGCCGCGGGACAGCTGACTTCGGTCGCCAGCTGGACCTCGCCGAGCGTCCTCGTGAGCATCTTGTTCATGCCCCGCACGACGCTGACCACGTCGACCACGCGCGTCTTGACGAGCTCGCGCCGGGTGAACGAGAGGAGCTGGCGCGTGAGGTCGGCGGCACTGGTCGCAGCGTGCGTGATCTGATGGACGTCGTCTCTCGCCGCAGGGTCCTCGAGTGACTCGCCGAGCATGTGGGCGTAGTTGAGGATCACGACGAGCAGGTTGTTGAAGTCGTGCGCGATCCCACCTGCGAGCTGGCCGAGGAGCGCAACGCGGTCGCGGTGCGCGGTCTGATTCTGGCGCTCGCGCTCGGCGGTGATGTCGCTGACGATGATGACCGTCTCGCTCGCCTCCACGGATGTGGTCGCCGCGATCGAGAGGACGCGTTGCCCTTTCGTCGTGACCTCGTGAGCGCGCGCATCCCGGGTCAGGACATCAGTGGTGACTCCCGCGATCGCCGCGACCTCGACACCGACTCGCAGCTCGCCGACCGCATCGGCGTGATCGCTGATCCAGCGATTGGCGAGGACACAGCGGCGCTCGTTATCGATCACGACGACACCGACAGGAAGACTACGCACGACGCGCTCGACGCGTGCACCCTCGTCGCTGATCACGGATTGCACGCGCTGCACGAGCAACGAGTTCTTGATCGCAAGTGAGGTCGGACCGGAGATCGCGTTGAGCAGCTCGAGGTCCGGCGCACTGAACACGTTGAAGCTCGCGCGCGAGTCGAGCTGGATCACACCGAGCCATTCGGTCTCGTCCGCCTGATAGCGGAGCGGGACCGCCATCACCGAACGGACGCCGTGAGCGGACAAGCTCTCCGAGCGGCGCAACGCGGCGTCATCATCGATCTCGGTACGAAGGTACGGCTCGTGACCGATCATCACCTGGCTCAGCACGCTGGTCGAGATCGCGAACGGTGGCTCGTCGGCCGCCCGCGCGCGCGTTGCTGTCATGTGCGGCACCTTGGAGTGCGGCTGATAAACAACGATCGCGGCGCGGTCTGCGCGCAACAACTGGAGGCAGGTCGCGAGCACGCGATCTAGCACGCACTTGAGATCATGCTCGACGCCGATCGCATGGCCGAGCTCGGCCACCGCGCGCAACCGGACCAGCTCCTTGTGATCCGCGGACGAGAGGGTTTGCTTGGGTTCTTCTTCGAACCGCAACTTCACGGGACCGATCAAGATCTCGTCACCGTGGGTCAGGGCCACCTCGGTTACTTTGCGCGCGCCGACGAACGTGCCACGCCGGCTCCCGAGATCTCGGATCTGGTAGTTACCGGCCGCGTCCTGCACGATCTCCGCATGCGCGCCTGAAATCATCGGATCGTCGAAACAAATCGTCGAAGTCGCATCACGGCCGATCACGGTACGCGAGGTGATCGCATGGCTTCGCTTACTTGCGAACTCGACAAGCTTCGCCATCGGAACCATGCCCATGTTACGGCCGCTTTTACGATCGGTCGATAGCTGGCTCGGCTAATTAACATTCTGCGACGTGCAAACGCGCAGGCCCAGCGTGGCGTCGCGGACGAGCTTCTGAAGTACGTAGCGATTGGTCAGATTCGCAGTCTTGCGATCGTTGTAGTAGCTGCCGCCCTTGGCGATGAACTCGCCGGCGTGCTCGCTCTGTGTCCATTCGAACGCATTTCCCGACATGTCGTCGATGCCAAACGGGCTTGTCGACGCTGGGTGTGATCCGACCTCGTCGGGCCCCATCAGCTCACGACCGTAGGTCACGTCGACGTTCGCATCGTTCACGTGCTCTCCACTCGGATAGCTTCGGCCATCCGCGCCGCGTGCCGCGTGCTCCCACTCGAGCTCGCTGCACAATCGAGCACCCGGCACCCGGCCCGTTCGACCGAGCCATGCCGCGTAGGCTTCTGCGTCGATCACCGAGATGCCGAGGATCGGAAATTTTCGCCAGTCCTGGCTCGTGTGACTCGCGCGGCCCGGATACGCGAGCATCTCGTCCCATTTCGCGGCGTAGACGCGCTGCATCGGTTGCATCGCGATCCGCCAGTGATCTCGGTCCGCGGCGATCACGAGCGCGCCAGTCGCCTTGCCCGGTTGGTTCGGCAAGAGGTGCGCTTGCTCGGCAGCGGGTTGCTCCACGACGTAGTCGAGCCACTCGGCGATCGTCGTCTCGTCACGCGCGATCAAGAATGCCGCTGTCGATCGGGTGTGCAGCGGCACCGTCTGGAAGAAGCTCGTACGTAGATCGTCAGCGGCACTGCTGCCGTACAAGAACGGTCCCGCCGGGATGTACACGAACCCGGCAGGGAGCGAGCTTGGCATCTCGAGCTTGAGCTGTAGGTGACCATCGCGCGGTACCTCGATCGGATCGAGGACATCCGGGCGTCCTTCCGCGTGGAGGCGCACGACGTACGTTCCCGGTTCGAGCTCGATACTCGCATGGCCCTCGCCGATCCGGAGGTGTTGTGGCTCGATCGTGATCTCCGCATGCGCGGGTGCATCGACCTCGAGCCGCCCTCGATGCGCCCAGCGTGCGTGCAACATCCCGCCGCTGTCGTACGCGGCCATGCGCGAGACCATCTCGTCGCGGCGATCGAGCTCGTGCACGGACTCGGCGAGCAACGCGCGGTCGTACAAAATGGAGCCGAGCATCGCGCGCACGTCGGTACGTGATGGATCTTTCGCGAGTGCCGCCTCGACATTACCCGAGGCCGTGCGGTAGGCGGTCTCGGCCTCGTTGCGCGCCGCGAGTGCCTGCGCCCAGATCTTCTCCGCGGCCGTCGAGTCGTCGCTGTCGAACCGAGCGTACGCGGCGGCCGCGAGCTCGCGGTGGTGGAGCTCGGCAGCGCGCGCCTGTTCGAGGACCGTCTTGGCCGTGGCGACCTCGGTCGTCACGACGTCCGCGAGCCGATGCTTCGCGACGTAGCGCTGGATCGTGATCGCCACCGCGACAAGCACGACCACCCCGAGCGCCGCGATCCGCCGCAGCCAGACAGAGCGACGCACGCCGCGCACCGAGGCCGCGATGAACTCGCGCTCGAGGACCGTGAGCTCGGCTTCGTCGAGCGCTTTGGCCTCGACGAGCCGCGGCCCGAACCAGGTCTGATCGCGACGTCGCCCGGCGCGCTGCCACTCCGCCGCTGCGGCTGCGACACGTTCGCGGCGTGCGCGATCCTCGGCATCGGCGTCGAGCCAGTCTCGGAGCGTGCCCCAGCCCCGGATCAGCACCTCGTGCGCGAGCTCGTAGGTCGCGCCTTCATCACCATCGTAGACCACGACGAGGCGACCTCGAATCAGCTCGTCAAGCGCATGCCGCGCGCCATCGCCGATCAACAGCTCCGCATCGCTGCGGCGCACGCGCGTCCCGAGCGAGGTCACGAGCCGCAGCAAGATGCGACGAGCCGAGACGCGCTCGACCGCAGGCATGCCTGCGATCACCGCATCGCCGTGGCGAGCGAGCGCGCCCGCGACGCCACCCATGATGTCGAGCGCGGACTCCTTGATCACGTGTTGCTCGCGATCACGCGCTTCCCAGAGCTCGGCGAGGGCGAACGACAGGAGCGGCAAACCGCCAGCGCCCGCATTCGCGGTCGCATCGACGAGCTTGGTAATCATCTCTTCGGATTCGAACGCGAAGCCGGTGACGCTCGCGGGACCCGTGATGACGTCGCGCAGCCGCTCCGATGGCAGCGGACTGACGAAGAACAATAACCGCGCGAGCTCCCGGCCGAGGCGCGGCAGGTTGGCGATCCGCGCCAAGAAGTCCGCGCGTACGGTCATGATCAAGCGAACCTGCGATGTGCCTTCGCTCAGCCGCGCGAGCCCTGCCTCGAGGGCCGCGACCTCCGCCGGATCGCCGACGGTGACGAGCTCCTCCATCTGATCGACGAACAAGACGACGTTGCGATCGGTCGCGCGGCGATGCAGCTCGCGTGGCAGCGCTTCGGGGTCCGCGAGGATCCGGCTCGCGATCTCCGGATCGCCGAGCGCGGCCGCCAGCGAGGCGAGCGGGCGCCGCCCTGGCGTGAACGTGGCAGCTTCCCACTCGCGGCCCGCGCCGAGTGCCCCATCGAGGATCGCGGGAATCACGCCGGCGCGCACGAGCGAAGACTTGCCGACGCCGGAATCTCCGGTGACGATCAACACCGATTCGGTGCGCAGCCGTTCGATCGCAGAGCCGACCTCGAGCCCGCGACCGAAGAACAGGCCGCGATGATCCGCATTGAACGCGCGCAGACCGCGATACGGATTTTCGTCGACCCGAACCGCGAACGCGCGTGATGGCTGGAGCTGCTCGAGTGCCTCGCGCAGCTCTTCCCCGCCGGCGAAGCGCTTCTCGGGGTCACGCTCGAGGCACCGCGCGACGATTCGCGCGAGCCGAGGCTCGGCAATGGGCAGCTCCGGCACGGGACGCTCGGACGTCGCGAGCTCGGCCGGCGAGATGCCCTTGAACGGGGCGGTGCCCGCGACCATCTCGAACACCATCGCGCCGAACGAATAGATATCAGAACGCCGGCTCGCGACGTGGCCGCTCCACACTTCGGGCGCCATGTAATCGGGCGTGCCGACCGGGATCGCGCCTGCTTCTTCGGAGCCCTCGAGCACCACGCGTGCGAGCCCGAAATCGACGAGCTTCGCTGTGCCATCCTCGGTGACCATCGCATTGCCCGGCTTGATATCGCAGTGCACGACACCGCGGCGATGCGCGGCCGCGAGGCCACGCGCGAGATCGATCGCGATGCCGAGCACGTCCTTCGCAGGCATCGGCAGCATCTCGCGCAATGTTTTGCCGCGCACGAACTCACTGACGATGTAGGGCCGGTCATCGAGCTCGCCAACGCGATACACTCCGACGACGTTCGGATGCTGGATGCGCGCGGCTGCGCGCGCCTCCATCAGAAAGCTCTGGCGCGCATCGAGATCGGGTTCGACACTCGCGATGAACTTGATCGCGACTGGCCGCGCGAGTACCGCGTCCTCCGCGAGATAGACGCGACCCATTTGCCCGCGCCCGAGTTCGCGAACGAGCACGTAGTCGTCGAACTCCTTGGGAGGCTCGAAATCGGTCACGAGTGGACTGCCACATAATGCACCAGATCGGTTGGCCACGTGTGACGACTACCGAGGGAGATGGCAGCAGTTGCGATGAGCAACCCGAACGAAAAATGCCCCGATCCCGAAACCGGGACCGAGGCTATTCGTCGATCAACATCAGACGAGGTGGAAGGATCAGAACGCCGGGAGCTCGTCGATGAGCGTCGCGCCCGTAGCGAACGATTGGCCGCACGAGCCGCCCAGCGGAAGGGTACCGTCGGTCACACACGTCGGCGTAGGGTTGCCAACGTGCATGTAACGGGTGTGTGCGCTGTCGAGGATGCAGCGCGCACCCGCCGAGGTCCACTCCGCCTCCGCGCCCCACGATTCGGTGTCCGTCTGGATGCCCGCAACGTCGTACAGGTTCACGACCTGGCCGTTCGCCGTGTACGCGTGGCCGTTGCCACAGTAGTCACCACGCAGCATGCGCACGCACGACTGGAGTTCCGCGGCGTAGCCGAGCCAGCCCTTGTAGCCCAGCTCGACGCACTTCGCGATCGTCTTCGCGCGGCACGACCAGGTGAACTGCGTGCCGTCGTTCGAGTAGGCGCCGCCACCGACCACGCCGGACTCGGTGTTCCACACGCCGGGGACCGCGATCGCCTGGATCGCGACGCCGTTCGCATCGTTGCCGCACAGTGGGTTCCAGGCGTCGTTCGCCCAGTACGAGACGCCGTAGAACGAAAGGTCGCTGTTGGAGCCCGTGCCCTGCGCGAAGCTGTTGATCCGGGTCACTAGCATCGTGCCGTCCGACAGGTTGCCGGCCCACGTGGTGCCGTTGAGCGACGTGCCGTTCAGCGACGTGCCGTTCAGCGACGTGCCATTCAACGACGTGCCGTTCAACGAGACACCGTTGAGCGACGTGCCATTCAGCGACGTGCCGTTCAGCGACGTTCCGTTCAGCGACGTGCCGTTCAACGACGTGCCGTTGAGCGAGACGCCGTTGAGCGAGACGCCATTGAGCGAGGTGCCGTTCAACGACGTGCCATTGAGCGAGACGCCGTTGAGCGATGTGCCGTTGGCCGCCACGAGGTCCTGGCCGACCTGGCTCGTGCTGATCGTGTCGGCACATGCGCCGAGTGCTGCCAGAGGTACGAGAAACTGGATCAATGTACGTTTCATAGACAACGCTGCCTCGGCCAATTGGCACAACCATGTAGGGACGAAGTTACAAAGTTTTGCGGAACTCTGCTGATCGGGGCGTAAAGCCCCTTTTCCTCTTCCATCTCCAACATCTTACGTACAAACGTCCGGTGCTCGCAGGTACAGGTCGGTGGCGGGCGGGGCTGCCATGAGGTAGCCGGCTCCGTGATAAAGAGGAGGGATGCGCAAGCTCCTGGTTGCTCTCGTGTTGGTCGCCGGCTGTAGTGACGCCTCGAAGGAGGTCGACAAGCTCGCGGATAAGGCATGCGCTTGTAAGGACAAGGAGTGCGCTGAGAAGGTCGTCGATGACCTCGTCGCGTTCGCGAAAGACAACAAGGACGCTCGCGGTGATGCGAAGAAGGCCGCCGAAGCCGCCCAGCGCCTTGCGACGTGCGCGATCAAGGCCGGCGCGGATCCGACCGCGATGGTCGCGAAGCTCAAGAGCGTCCAGTAAGGCCTCGTATCCTCCGCCCGAACGCAAGCGCCGCGGCGCCAAGCCAAGCCTCCGATCGGCACCGATCGCGGCAGCGCGTGGTTCCACAAGTTCCACGCCGGCGATTCGTTCTCGACCGTACGCCTCGAGGCTTCGGGCCTCGCATCGGTTGCGCGAGTGGCGACCGCTGGTGTCGTCGCGCTACTACGCGTTACTTCGTTTGAAGCTGGTCGGGCTGCGCAGCCTTGCGCTGCGCCGCGGCTTCGCGGAACGCCGTGCAAGTATTGTTGTGGATGATCCACAGCGCATTGTCCAAGCACAGGTCGAGCGAATTGAGCTCGCAGGTCACGCCCGTCTCGTCGACCAGCTTCGCGTCGTAGGTGCCACACGTCGTATCGATCCGGACCGTGTCACCGGGGAGCAGCTGGTTGTTCGAGACCAGGTTTGGTCCCCACGACGACGAATTGACGTCGGTCAGATAGAGCTCGGTGATCGTAAAGTCCGATTGGTTATCGACCGAGATCGACGAGGTCGTGGTGCAGGCACCGAGAAGAGCCGCGACGATCAAAGCTACGTATTTCATGCATCACTCCAGAAGCAAACGTGATGCCGACGTGGAAACGCGGTGTTACCGCGGTTTTCGTGTGTACCGGCGGTTACGGTGTGCCGATGCGCACGCCCCGTGGAGTCAGGTGACCTCGATGGGTGGAACCGCGTGCTTCGTGAGGTCGCGGATCGCGCGACGCAGATCATCGACGCTCCATGCCTGCTTGCGATCGAGCCGCGGATTGTCGACGCCGACCGAGCTGCGCTTCGCCATCGCGCGCAATCTTACAGACACGGATAAGCTAAAATCTTCGCAGAGAGATGGTCGATCACAAAAAGGCGAAAGCCATCTACGAGAGCTATCTCGCGCGCGAGGCGGTGCTCGTGCCGCGGCGCGACTATGCCCGATGTGTCGCGGAGGCAACCGGCGGCTCTGGACAGACACCCGTCGAACCGCTCGCCACGATGGGCAAGAACGGCGGACCGCTGCTGTGCGACGTGTGTGGCAAGCCGATGATCCTCGAGGGCGATGCTTACCAAGGTGTGTTCGCCGACGAGGGCTGGCGTCGCAATCCGACCAAGGGCTGGGTGTCGTGGATCGCCGGCGGCATGGTCGTTCGCATCGAGATAAACGGCATGCTGTTCCTCTTCCACGGCTATCCCGGTCGATCCGGCTGCGTCCAGCTCGCGGATAAGGCCGAGCGTAAACGGCGCGCGGACTTTGTCGAGCGCCCCGACTTGATGGACGTATTGGACTCGCTGTCCGCTTACTTCAAAGCGGAGCTACCGGAGCAAGACAACGACGCGGTCCTGAACGACATCTACCGCGTGCTCTTCAAGTACGACCCCGGCCTCGGCGTCAACGCACCTTGAAGCTACCTGAGGGTCAGCGCGAGCCCCAGGAGCAGCAGCCCGCACCCCATCGTAAGCAGCGCGCGCGGTTTGCATCGCGCTGCGCGTGAGCGCACGGTCGCGGTAGTGTCCGTACCCGTGGAGGAGCTCGTCGATATCGGCATCAACTTGACGCATCGCTCGTTCGATCGCGATCGCGACGCCGTGATCGCTCGCGGCATCGCAGCCGGCGTCACCACCCTCGTGATCACCGGCACGAGCGCGCCGGAGAGCCAGCGCGCCGCCGCGCTCGCGCATGCGACGCGATCGTACTCGACGGCCGGTGTTCATCCACATCATGCGAGCGATTGCGACGCGCACACGATCGCGACACTGCGCGCCCTCGCTGCCGAACCCCGTGTCGTCGCGATCGGCGAATGCGGTCTCGATTTCAATCGCGACTTCTCGCCGCGCGATGTCCAGGAGCGCTGGTTCGAGGCCCAGCTCGAGCTCGCCACAGAGCTCGCCCTGCCCGTGTTTCTGCACGAACGTGACGCCTCGGACCGGATGCTCGCGATCCTCGCGCGGCATCGGCCAGGCCTCGTCGGTGGGGTCGTGCACTGTTTCACCGGCACGCGCGCCACCGTCGAGCGCTACCTCGCGCTCGATCTTCATATCGGCATCACGGGATGGATCTGCGACGAGCGGCGTGGCCGGGACCTCGTCGATGCCGCCGGCGCCATCCCGCTCGCCCGCTTGATGATCGAGACCGATGGACCGTTCCTCCTGCCGCGCGCGTTCATGCCGGCTGCACCGAAGCCGCGCGACGGCCGCCGCAACGAGCCCGCGTTCTTGCCGGCCGTGGTGACCGGCATCGCTCGCGCGACCCGGCGCGACGAGCTCGAGATCGCGATCGAGAGCTCGCGCACGGCGCGGCGCTTCTTCGGCCTCGGGTCCTAGTTACCCTTGGGCTCGCTCGAAGCGCGGCCCCGCAGCAGCGACTCGGGGTGATGGCTCAGATAGTCGGTCAGCGTGCGTAGCGAGAACGCTGCACGGTCGAGCTGTTCGAGCGTGCTACGAGCCGTTTGCTGGATCGCGGAATCGGGGGCCGCGACGTTGTCGCGCAGCGCCGCCAGGCTGTCCTTGAGCGCACCCATCGCGGTCTCGGCCTTCGCGAACACGCCCTGCATCGCTGGCATCACGTTGGCGTCGAGGTGACCGAGCAACGAGCTCGCTTTTTGGGCCGTGGTGTCGAGGTCGTTCCCGATCTCCTCGAACGGAATCCGATCCACCTTCGCGAGGATGCTCTCTAGGTGATCTTGCATCTTCTCGCCACTGCCACGCTCGGTCGGAATCACCCAGACACCCTCTTTCGCGACGACATGGCTCGGCTTCGCGCGCGGGAACCACGCGAGGTCGACGTAGTACGCGCCGGTCAGGATGTTGCTCGTCTTGATCTGTGCGCGCAGGCCGCGATCGACGAGTGACTGCAACATCTGCGGTCCGCTCAGCCCACTGCGTGCGCCTTCGGCGACGAGCTTGGTGTACGCGCGGCCGAGGCGTTCGGGAAACACGTTCGCGCGCGCATCGAAATGGAACGACCGCGTGGCTTCGTCGTAATCGGGCACGATCTCGACGATCTCGCCGATGTGAACGCCTTCGAACTCGACGTTGACGCCAGCGGCGCTGCCGCGAATCGGCTGATCGAACCGCATCTCGAGCGCGAGCCCGGTCGCATCGGGCATCGCCATCGCATGACGAAAGTCGGCGTAGAGATGGAATTGCTGGTTCGGCTTCGCCGGCGGCGTCACCGGCGCGTGCTCGCGAACGCCGAACTCGACACCACCCGCGACCACCGTCGCGAGGGACTCGGTGTTGACGCGCAGGCCACTCGCATCGAGCGTGACATCGAGGCCGCTCGTGTTCCAGAATACGGTGGTCTCGGTCACCAGGCGGTCATAGGGGGCGGAGACAAAGATCTCCAGGTCGGTCGACTTGCCGTCCTTCGCGATATCGATCGACAGGATCGAGCCGACGCTCTGACGCTGCACGTAGATCGGAGATTGCGGTGCGAGCGAGCCCGCATCGCTCGTATGCACGCGATAGTGCGTACCCGCTTGATCGTTCGTGACCCCGGGCGGTCGCTCGAGCCCGACGAACTTCTTCTCTTCTTGGCTGGAAGTCCCTACGTCGACGCCGATGAACGCGCCCGAGAGCAGAGTGCCGAGGCCCGAGATGCCGCCGACCCCGACCCGCGGTCGCTCGACCCAGAACTTCGCATCCTTGGTCGCGATGCTGGCACCACCGCTGGTCAGCTTCACGGTCGCGATGATGTGGCGCCGGTCGGCGGATAGATCGACGCTCGTGACCTTGCCAACAGGCACGTTCTTGTAACGCACCTCCGACTTACCTCCCTCCAGCCCATCGGCGGTCTCGAAGGTGATGTGGATCGTCGGACCCGTATGCAGGTAGGTCCGTACGGCGAGCGCACCCGCAGCGATGACCGCGATCAGCGGCACGATCCAGACCGCGGACGGTCGACCAGCCCTGCGATGATGTACGGCCGGCGCGGGAAAGTTCTCTTCACTCATGCGTACCTCGATCCCAGATCGCTCGCGGGTCAAACGACGACGACGCGAGCATGGTCAGGATGACCACACCGGCGAACGGCAAGATGGCGGGGCCCGGATCGATCTTTGCGAACCGGCCGAGCTGGACGACCGCCGCGAGCAGTGCGACGACGAACACGTCGAGCATCGACCAATGGCCGGCGACCTCGAGCACGCGATACAGGAGCGTCCGGCCGTGGCGGAACTTCGTGGAGTGCTCGTCGGTCGTGACGAGTAGCACGCCGAGCGACACGATCTTGACGAGCGGAATCACGATGCTCGCCGTGAACACCAGGGCCGCGAGCGGCCACGACCCTTCGCTCCACAGGTACGCGATGCCGGACAGGATCGTGTCCTCGCGGTGCGACGAGAACGATTCCGTATGCATCATCACGAGCATGTTCGCCGGCAGGTACAAGATCGCGGCGGCCGCCAGGAAGGCCCACGAGCGCGTTCTCGCGTTGGGCTTGCGCAGGTGAACCGCCTCGCCGCAGCGAGGACAGGTACCTGGCATCGCCGCAGTCCGCACGACCAGCTCGCACGTCTCGCACGCCGCGAGGCCGACATCGATCGCCCGCGTCATCGCGCGACCATCCGGAGCTCGTCCGCACGACGCCACATCATGCCGCGGTCGAACGACGCGAGCGATGCGAGCGCGAGGGTCATCACCGCGACGCCGAACACGCCCCATCCGGGAACGGTCTCGGCGAGGCCCGCGAGCTTGACGACCGCGACCACGACGCCGAGCAAGAACACCTCTACCATCCGCCACGGTCGCATCACGTGCATGAGGCGCATGATCGTCGTGAAGCCAAACGGGCGCGTTCGTAAACACAATGGCACCAGCACCAGGAGCAGCAGCCCCAACTCGAATAGCGGCGCGACGATCAAGGTCACGGTGAGCGCGACTGCGACCGCCGGAAGATCCTGAACATACGATGCGGTGATCGCGTGCCAGAGCGTTGCTTCGGTCTGGAATCCGCCCGAGGTCAGGGTGATGAGCGGAAAGGTGTTGGCGACCACGAAGGCGAGGGTCGCCGTGATGGTGACCGCGAGCATCGCGCCGAGATCGGTATTGCCGTGATAGAGCGGGCGCTTGCAGTTCATGCACCGTGCGACGCCGCGCACCGGCACGTCGACACGTTCGTGCACGGTGTCGCAGTACATACAGATCGCGAGCTCTCGCATGGGTGGTGGCGCCACACATCGTGCAACCAATACGCCATCTCATCGAATCTCTCGGGGGTGACGGATCTTGGTTTGCAACACGCTTCTCCTTGACCGAGGCAGCTGTACGGGGGGCGTGATGATCGTGGATGACGAGAAGGACATTCGCGAGCTGCTCGAACGGCACGGACGGGGTTTGCTCGAGCAAGAGCTCTACGCTGTGCTCGGCCGGCACTGGGTCACTTGAACTCGATCGGACGCTCAGCGTGCGTTCGCGCTCGCCTTTCACGTCGCGTCCTCTGTTCTGGACTCCGAGGAAGCCCTAGAACCGGGCACCGCCATTGCACGGCCGCACCCACAAGATGGCCGCGAACAACGAGCTCGTCGTGTTCGCCCTCGGCCAGCGCATGGTCGGAGTTCCTGCATCAACGGTCCGCGAGCTTGTTCGCGCGGTCGCTGTCACGGAGCTGCCCGGTGCACCCAGCGGGATCGAAGGCGTCATCGACCTCCGGGGCACGTTGATCCCGGTCGTCGACCTCAGTTTGCGACTGGGGCTCACGCCGCGCCCCTTGCGCGCATCCGATCAGCTCTTGATCTGCGACGTCACGGTCGGACCGCTCGCCCTGCGAGCCGACCGCGTGATCGAGCTCCGGGCCACCAGCGCCGTGCCCGTGCCCCTCGGTGCGGAGGCCGATCCGATCGTGCGCAGCCTCGCGCGCACGCCGGATGGCGTGATCGTGATCGCCGAGCTCTCCGCATTCCTCGCGGAGGCCGATATCACGGCGCTCGCTCACGCGATCGCGCGCCTCGGAGCCGCCGCGTGAACCTTCACGACCAGCTCGTGACCCGGGCCCTCGACGAGGTCAACCGGCACGCGGGCCTGTTCTTCAAGGATGTCCGGCTGACCGGCGCGGTCGAGACGATCGAGGACTGGATCGCGGAGCACGGCATCGCGAACCCGGTCGATATCGGCCCCGGCGTGGCGCTCGACGCACTGCTCGAAGATCTGGTCGTCCACGAGAGCTACTTCGATCGCGACATCGAGCAGCTGAAGCTCGTCGATGAGCTCGTGCTCGCGCGCCTGGCACGCACGACCGATTCGATCAAGGTCTGGAGCGCTGGCTGTGCGAGCGGTGAAGAGCCGTACACGCTCGCGTTCATGCTCGCATCTCGCGGGTTGTTGCAACGCGCGACGATCACCGCGACCGATCTATCGCGCCCCGCCCTCGCGCGCGCCCGCGCCGGGCGGTACCGGGCGTGGGCGGTGCGCACCGGCGCGAACAGTCCAGCGATGCGGTTCCTGGTGCGGTGCGGCACCGAATGGTGCGTACCGGAGCCGATCAAGGCGACCGTCGATTTCGAGCTTCTCAACCTGATCGAGGATCCGTTCCCCGCCGATCAGAATCTGATCACCTGCCGCAACGTCCTCATCTATCTCGATCAAGCCGCGATCGGGATCGTCGCGCAGAAGCTCGCGAGCGCGCTCGCGCCGGATGGTTGGTTGTTCGTCGCACCCTCGGATCCACGCCTCGATCCGCATGCCTCGCTCGCAGCGACGGTGACGGACCGCGGGGTCTACTATCGGCGCGCGGATCAGCCCAACCCGGTGCTCGCGCGCAAGCCGCACGCCTCGGTGCCACCACCGTCGCCACCGAGCTTCACGCCGCCCCTACGGGTCGCACGGTCCCCGTCGGCGACGATTCCGCCCGCCCCGAAAGAGGATACGCGCGCCGCGCGCGATCGAGCTCGCGTGCTCGCGGATCGCGGCGATCACGACGGTGCGCGCAAGGTTCTCGAAAGTGCGATCGCGGCGACCCCACTAGATGGCGAGCTCTACTTCCTCGAAGCGGTGCTGTTCGCGGCGGATGATGTCGGAGCCGCCCTCGCCTGTCTTGATCGAGCCATCTATCTGAGCCCCGATGCGCCGGTCAGCTATCTCTTCTCAGGTCGGCTGAAGTACTCCAGAGGTGACAGCGCGGGTGCCAAGCGCTCGTACGCGCGCGCGCTCGCACTGCTCGAAGCGTCGCCGCCCGAAGAGCGCGTGCTGTGGTCAGACGAGCCCGCATGGATCATGGCCGATGCCTGCCGGCACGCATTGGCCGCCTTGTGATGACGGATCGCGACATCCTCCTCGCGCGCGCGAAGCGGCTCGCGGTCCCGGTCGGCGAGCTCGCCGCGACCGATGGTCGCACCGCGATCGTTGTCGAGATCGATGCGCAGCGCTTCGCATTCCCGCTCGCCGATGTCCGGCGAGCCTTGGTGCTCGGGCCACTGACCGAGCTGCCTCACGTGCCGGCGATCGTGCTCGGCCTCGGCACCGCCGACGGCGACGTGCTTGCGGTGTTCGACGGTCGGGTCTGGGCCGGCGGCACGCGTCGGCCCGCGGCGGCTCACACACCCGTGCTGATCCTCGGTAGCGCGCAAGCACCGCTCGCCTTCGCCGTCGATCGGTTTGGCGGCTCGCTCGCCTTGCCACCGCGCCGCGACGGGTCGACCGACCAAGAGGTCACCGACGAGGGTGTCTTGATCGTGCGGGTCGATGCGCTGCTCCAGGATCCACGCTTTTCGTTAGTCACGTCTTCAGAAGGAACCGCCGATGACCATCACCAAGAAGATTAGCCTCGGGTTCGCGATCCCGATCGTGTTGCTCCTGCTCGTCGGCGTCCTCGCACGTCAGGTCTCCAGCCGGCTCGCCACGACGACCGATTGGGTCGAGCGCTCGATGGACATCGAGATCACGATACAAAAAGCGCTCACGCGCATGGTCGACGCCGAGACGGGCTGTCGCGGTTTCTTCATCACGGGCGTCGAGGTCTTTCTGCAACCGTATGTCGGTGCCGAAGGCGACGTCGCGAAGCTCTTCGACCGAGCCGTGGTCTTGACAGCCGATAACCCGCAGCAGCACACGCGAGTCGAATCGGCTCGCGCGGCAGCCTCGATTCGACTGACCGGCCTCGCCGCGGGTGTCGAGCAACGACGCCACGGCGCGTTCGATGCCGACACAGCGAACAAGGTCTTGGCCGCGGGAAAAATTGACATGGACAAGCTGCGTGAAGGGTTCTCGGGCGTCGCTGATGCCGAGGCGACGCTCCTCACGTCGCGACGGGCCGCCGCGGCCACCGCGAACAGCATGGCAGAGACCCTCCTTCTCCTCGCCGTGGCCGTCGGGGTCCTCGCTGGGATCCTCGCGAGCTTTCTCATTGCACGCTCCATCCTGTCGCCGATTCGCCATCTCCGTGAAGGTGTGGATCGCGTGGCAGGTGGCGACCTCAACCATCGCATCACGACGCGCGCGAAAGATGAAACCGGCGCGCTCGCGAGCGCGTTCAACGTGATGGTCGAACGGCGCAAGGACGCCGACGCCAAGGCCGCGGTGCTCGCCGACATCCGCGAGAAGACCTTGGAGCGCGTCGGCGAGATCGCCTCGCAGCTCGCGACCGCCGCCGAGGAGCTCCACGCCACGACGAGCAGCCAGGCGTCGGGGGCCCAGGAGCAATCCGCGGCGGTGGCCGAGACCACAGCAATCGTCGAAGAGGTCGTGCAGACCTCGCAGCAGGCCGCCGAGCGCGCGCAGCAGGTCTCTGAAATCGCGCGAAATGCCTCGGACGTCGGAGCCTCGGGTCAGACCGCGCTCGACAAGGCAACGGCGACGATGGGCAACGCGCGTGACCAGGCGAATCGCGTCGCCACGAGCATCCTGTCGCTCGCCGAACAGGCCCAGTCGATCGGCGAGATCATCTCGAGCGTCGACGATATCGCCGAGCAATCGAACCTGCTCGCCCTCAACGCCGCACTCGAAGCGGCTCACGCCGGTGACCGCGGCAAGGGCTTCGCTGTGGTCGCGACCGAGATGAAGTCACTCGCCGAGCAGTCGAAGGCCGCGACCGTCCAGGTCCGGCGCCTGCTGGGTGCGATCCAGAAGCAGTCGAACGATGCCGTGTTGATGACCGAGGCCAGCACGCGCGGCCTCGGCGAGGCCGCGACAGCGGCCGAGAGCGTCGGCATCTCGTTGCGGACGCTGGCCGATGCGGTGGCGAACGCCTCGCAGGCGGTCGCGCAGATCGCGGCGTCGGCGCGCCAGCAATCGGGCGGGCTCCAGCAGATCAACCAGGCGATGCGCGACGTCGCCGGTGTCGCGAACCAGAACCTCGCGACCACGCGCCAGGTCGGTCAAGCCGCACGCGACCTCACCACGCTCGGGACGACGCTGCGCGACGCGTTCGGCCAGAGGCCAAGTGGACGAAGCTGATCTAGCCGCACAGCTCGCGCTGCTGCTCGGAGAGGAGCTCGCGGATCGGATCCCCGATCTCAATGGCGTGCTGCTCTCGATCGAGCGCACGCCGAGCGACGTTGCCCTCGCGCGCGAGCTTCATCGCCTGATCCACGTGGTCAAGGGTGCCAGCCGATCAGCCGGCATGGTCGAGATCGAAGCCGCGTGTCACGAGCTCGAGTCGCTGCTCGCCACGGTCGAGCCCGGCGCTGCCATCCCGGCGACGACGATCGCACGCGGCATCAATTTCACCGACCAGCTCGAGCAGGCTCGCAAGCAGCTCGTCGCCGGCCAGCCGGTGTCGCTCGCCGCGCTCGTCGTCACCACGGAGGAACCTCCGACGGCGACTCCCGATGCGACCGTCCGCGTCGCCGCCGAGGACCTCGACCTCATCCTGGGACGTAGCGCGGCAGTGCTGGTCGCGCGCCAACGCTTGTCCGATCCGCTCCGGATCCTCAGCGAGCTCGAGATCGAGCTCGGCCAACGCCGAAGCCTGTCGCCCGCGCAGCTCGCCAGCACCAGTCGTCGGTTGTCTTCCGCGCATCTGGCCTTGGCCCGCGCTCTCGCGAGCCTCGATAGCTCGTCGTCCCAGCTCGACGAGCACGTCCGCCGGATCCGGCTGCGTTCGATCGGTGATGCCGCCCGCGGCTGCGAGCGCATCGTCCACGACACCGCGGCCGCGACTGGCAAGCGCGCCGAGCTGTTCGTCCATGGCAGCGAGGTACGCGTCGATCGCGCGCAGGTCGAAGTGCTCCGCGATGTCTTGATCCAGATCGTGCGCAACTCGGTCGCCCACGGAGTCGAGAAGCCGGAGGTCCGCAAGCTCGCCGGCAAGCCCGAGCTCGGCAACGTCACGATCGAAGCGGAGATCGCGGGTGATTCGGTTCGGGTCACGGTGTCCGACGATGGTGGCGGGCTCGATCTCGAGGCGATCGCAGCACAGGGCGCGCGCCGCGGCGTCCGCGTCGAATCGAACGCCGATGCCGAGCGCGCGATCTTCGCGCCCGGTCTCTCGACTGCCGCTCAGATCACCGAGGTCGCGGGCCGTGGCGTCGGACTCGACGTCGCGAAACAGCGGATCGAAGCGATGCATGGCTCGATCACCGTGACCTCGGAGCGGGGTCGCCACACCACGTTCACGATCGAGCTGCCAACCACGGTTGCGACGATCACCGCCATGGTCGTCTCGTGCGCGGGGGTCTCCTATGCGATTCCATCGGCAAGCGTCGAGCGTGCCGTGCGGATCGAGCGCACGGGCGTGCGTCATGCCGATGGCAAATCGCTCGTCCGGATCGACCAGACCTGGCTCACGCTCGGGTTGCTCGCCAGCGTGCTCGGCAAGCCCGCCGTGCTCGCCGAAAAGGCACCGGCGATCGTGCTGATCCAGAGCGGTCGGCGCGTCGCGGTCGCGATCGATGCGATCGTCGGGATCTACGATCTCGTGGTCGGCGCGCTCGATCCACGGCTCGGGCGCGTTCGCCATCTCACCGGTCAAGCGCTGCTTGCCAACGGGCGCGTGGCGCTCGTGGTCAACGCGAGTGACATCATCGACGACGTGCTAGGAATGAGCGTGAGCTTGCCTACCGTCGCGGCGCCGACCAAGCGCCGCAGGATCATGGTGGTCGATGATTCGGCGACGACGCGCGCCCTCGAGGCCAACATCCTGCGCACCGCGGGCTACGAAGTCCTGGTGGCGGTCGATGGCGAGGCGGCCTTCCGGCAACTCACCGAAGACCCACACGTCGACCTGGTCGTCTCGGATGTCGACATGCCGAACCTCGACGGCTTCGGCTTGACCCAGGCCATTCGCGGTAACGACCGCATCGCGACCGTGCCGGTCGTGCTGGTCACCGCGCGCGGGACCGACGAGGATCGTGCACGCGGCTTGCGCGTCGGGGCAAATGCGTACCTCGTAAAGAGCGGCTTCGATCAGACCGTCCTTCTGCAAACGATCGCGAGGCTGTTGTAATGGCGAAGCTCCGCATCCTCGTCGCCGAGGATTCCCCTACCGCGCGCCGCTTGCTCGTGATGCTCCTGAACGCGGATCCCGAGCTCGAGGTCATCGGCGAAGCGCGTGATGGCTCCGAGGCGATCGAGCTGTGCAAGAAGCTCCGGCCGAATCTGGTCACGATGGACATCCAGATGCCGGTGATGGATGGCGTCGAGGCCACGCGCCGGATCATGATCGAATCGGCGACCCCGGTCGTGATGGTCTCGAGCCTCGATCCGAACGACGTGCGGAGCTCGATGCACGCGCTCAACGCAGGCGCGCTCGCGGTGCTCGCCAAGCCAGCAGGCCCTGGGACGCCGCGCTTCGAGCGTGATACGCGCGAGCTCATCACGACGATCAAGGCGATGGCACAGGTCAAGCTGGTGCGGCGCTGGGCTTCGGTGCCGCCGTACCGCGCTGCGGGCACCAAGCCCGCCGCGCTCGAGCCACGCCAGATCGTGGCGGTCGGCCTGGTGTCCTCGACGGGCGGTCCCAACGCTCTTCGCACGGTGTTGACCGCGCTACCCAGCGATTTCGCGCCGCCGATCCTGATCGTCCAGCACATCGCTACAGGTTTCGCGCAAGGCCTCACTGAGTGGCTTACCTCGACGACGAAACACACGGTCAAGCTCGCTGTCGATGGCGAGCGATTCACGCCCAACACGGTCTACGTGGCGCCCGACGATCGCCACCTCGAGGTCGCACGCGATCGGCTGATCGTGACTGCATCGCCGCCAATTGAAGGGTTTCGGCCCTCGGGCACGCGCCTCCTGAGCGCGCTCGCCGCCGTGTTCGGTCCCCGTGCGATCGGCGTGATCATGACTGGCATGGGTCACGATGGCGTGGCCGGCCTGCTCGAGATGCGCGATGCAGGCAGCGCGGTGTTCGCACAGGATGAAGAGAGTTGCGACATCTTCGGCATGCCCGGTGCCGCGCTCAAAGCCGGTGCGGTCACGGCGACCACGCCGCTCGCGGAAATCCCGGCCCGGCTCGTCGAGCTCGTAGCAAAGGTGGCCGCCAGTGGAAAGTGACCCGGAGCTGACCGACGACCAACGGGCTCGGATCGCGGCCGAAGAAGGCCAGCGCCGGTTGTCGTATCTCTATCAGGCGACCGCGACCCTGTTCGTCGAGCCGCTCGACTTCGCGCGCCGGCTCCGCGTGCTGACGCGATTGCTGATTCCCGATCTCGGCGACTGGTGCTGGATCGATCTCGTCGAGGGTAACGAGCTCGACCGAGCGGTCACGTACCACTGGGATGCCGCGCGCCTGGAAGCGCATCCTGAAGGGCCGACCGACAGCGCTCCCGATCGTTCGATCACCATCCCGATCCGCGACTCCGAGGGCATGATCGGGCAGCTGACGCTGCGCTTTGTCGAATCGAACCGGCGCTATCGGCCCGAAGACATCGAGCTCGCGACCGAGCTGGTCACCCGCGCGGCATGGGCGCTCGAGTCCGCGCGGCTATACGAGCGAGCGACGCGTGCGACCACGGCGCGTGAAGACATCCTGGCGGTCGTCGCACACGACCTGCGCAACCCGCTCGCCACGGTGTTGATGGCGTCGTCGATCCTCAAGGAGTCCGAGCTCGGCAAAGAGAATCTGCGGATGGTCGATCGGATCTCGCGAGCGGGCGATCGGATGGAGAAGCTCGTCCGCGACCTTCTCGATTGGTCCGCCATCGAGAGCGGTCGGCTCGCTGTCGACCGCGCGAACGTCTCGATCGGGACCGTGATCGACGATGTCCTCGATCTGTTCGCGGTCTCGGTTCGCGACGCGCGCGTGGTCGTCGATCGCCCGAGCGACGAGACGATCGAGCTCTCGTGCGATCAATCGCGGACGAGCCAGGTGTTCTCGAACCTCGTCGGCAACGCGGTCAAGTTCGCGCCGGTCGGCACGGAGATTCGGGTGTCCACCGAGATCGAACCGATGTTCGTGCGGTTCGTGGTCCAGGACCACGGGCCGGGGATCGCGGCCGAGCATTTGACCTATATCTTCCAACGCTACTGGCAGGTCGAAGGCGGCACCGCACAACGCCACGGTGTCGGGCTCGGCCTCGCGATCACCAAAGGGATCGTGGCCGCGCAAGGCGGAACGATCGACGTGACCAGCGTGACCAGCGAGCTCCGCAAGGGCTCGCGGTTCTCGTTCACCATACCGCGCGCCTAGTGCGCGAGCTCGGGCTTGCCCGCGACGAGGTTCGCCAGCCGTTTTGGAATCTCGGCGAGCGCCGTGAGCTTCGCGACCACACCCGCATCGAGGGCGGCTTTCGGCGTCTCGAACGTCGTGCAACTCGCTTCGTCTTGCGCGTAGACCGCGCCACCGGCCTGGCTGACCGCGCGTAGGCCTTCGACCCCATCGACGCCCGTGCCGGTGAGCAGTACGCCCGCTGCGCCTGCGCCGTAGGTCTTCGCCAGCGAGGCGAGCATCACGGTCCCTGAAGGCCGAGCGCCGTCGACCGCCGGATCCGACGTGATCGAGATCTTGCCGTCGATCACCGCCAACTGATGGTCGTCAGGGGCGACATACACGGTCCCCTGCGCGACCTGATCGCCGTTCTCCGCGACCTTCACAGTGCGCCCCGTCGCGGTGTTCAGCCACGAGGCAAACGCGATCGAGAACCCGGCCGCGATATGCTGGACGATGAAGATGGGCGGAGTGGTCTTGTTGGGCAGCGCCTTGAAGAACGTGCGCAACGCGATCGGGCCGCCCGTCGAGGCAACCAACCCGATCGCGTCGATCTTCGGCGCCCCAGCGGGGCGTTCGACGGTGGCGTGACGAACCGGAGCGACGGGCTCGGCAGGCTGGCCGGCCGGTGCTTCGACCGCGACGGTGCCGCTGCCCGAGAGGGCCTTCACGGTCGCGATCAGCTCGCGGCAATCCTTCTCGAATCGCGGCGTGCCGGGTCCCGAAGGCTTCGCGAGCACCGCGAGCGCGCCCGCGTTGAACGCGAGCATCGATTTGCCGACCTCGACCGGATCCAGGGTCGAGACCATGATGACGGGGGTCGGCTTGGCCGCCGTGATCTGCCTCGTCGCCTCGAGCCCGTCCATGATGGGCATCTGGATATCCATCGTGATGACATCGGGATGGAGCTGCGACGCGAGCGCGACCGCCTCTTCTCCATTCTTGGCCTGGCCCACGACCGTGATGTCCGGATCCGAGGACAGTAGCGAGACGATCAACAGCCGCGCGGTGGCAGAGTCTTCAGCGACAAGGACGCGGAGCATTTCTCCATCTTTACCAGTGTTCGAATCCGAAGGTCTACCGACGACGAACCGCAGTGACTGACTTCTTTCACACGGTGCCGTGCCCACGTGGGCCTACGTGCGCCCGCGCACGTCCAGGACTTCCACAGGTGAGAACCGGCACCAACCGGCCGCGAAACCGTATAATGGTCGCGTGGCGCGTTCGCTCTTCGACGTCCGGCGTGGCGAGTACACGCGCGTCGCCCGGGCGGGCGGTGCGATGTTCTCGATCCTCGCAGGATTTACGGTCGCCGAGACCGCCCGCGACTCGCTGTTCCTGGGCTCGAACGGCGCCGGAAAGCTCGCGACCGCGTATCTCTTGCTCGCTGGCATCGCGATGGTCGCGCTTGCCGCGAATGCGTGGCTGGTGCGCCGCGTCGGGCGCCGCGCGGCGCTGGTCGTCACGCTGATCGCCGCGGCGATCGGCACTGCCGCATTCTACACCGCCGACCGAGGTCCCACGATCGCGCTGGTCTTGTACTTGTGGACAGGCTTGATCGGCACGGTGGTGGTCGTACAGTTCTGGCTGCTCTCCGGCACGAGGTTCACGACCGCCGAAGCGAAGCGATTGTACGGGCCGATCGCAGCGCTGGGTGCGATCGGGACGCTCGCCGGCGCGGTGGCTGCGTGGGCCCTCCTGCGCACGCTCGAGATCGAGGCGCTGCTGCTGGTCTCCGCCGGGTTCTATCTGGTCGCGGCCGCGCTCCTCGCCCGAGATCGAGAGAGCGTCGAGCCACGGCTCCGCGCAGAGCAGAGCAAGCGCAGGTTCTCCGCGGCGCCGTCGAAGTTGCGCGGCCAAGGCTATGCGGCGCGCCTTGCCATCCTCACGATCTGCGCCACGGCCGCGGCTCTCCTCGCCGATTACTTGCTGAAGTCCGCGGCATCGGCCGCCTATCAAGGGCAAGACCTCGCGCGGTTCATCGCTCGCTACAACGGCACGGTCGCCGCGCTGTCCCTCGTGTTCCAGATCCTCGGCACCGCGTGGCTGGTCCGCAAGATCGGTGTGCTCGGCATGATCATGGTGCTGCCGCTGCTGATGCTCGCCGGCGGTGCGGCGTCGGTCGTGACGGCCGGCTCGTTTATCGCGATCGGGCTGACCAAAGGTGCGGATGCGTCGCTCCGTTACTCGGTGACCCGCGTCGCGACCGAGCTCCTGTGGATGCCGGTCGCGGAGAACGTCCGCGTCGGCATCCGCGAGCCACTCGAGAGCGTCGTGACCCGCCTCGTCCAGGCGCTGACAGCGGTGCTGCTGCTCGCACTCGTTTCGTTTCACCTCGCGCAGGTCACCATCGTCGCGGGGATCTTGACCGGCATCGCGCTGGTGTGGACGTTGACGGCGGCCCGGCTGCGCAAGCGCTATCTCGCTCAGCTCCGCACCTCGCTCGGAGGGCGCTCGTTCGATGCAAACCACGAGCTCGACGACCAGGCGGTCGCGGCGGTGGTCGATGCGCTCTCGAGCGTCGACGATCGACGGGTGATCGCGGCAATCCAGATCCTGGTCGCGCGTGGCCGCGCACGATCGATTCCAGCGCTGCTGCTGCGTCACGACTCGCTCGACGTGTTGACTGTCGCGCTCGAGGCACTCGCGGTCCCCGATCGTACGGATTGGATCCCGATGACCAAGCGCCTGCTCCAGAACGCGGACCCGCGGATCCGGATCCTCGCGCTGCGTGCCCTGGGTCGGACCGGCGATCAGACCGCGATCTTCGACGGCCTGTGCGACGGCGACGCCGGCGTGAGTGCGCACGGCGTGTTCTGGAGCTTGCAGAGCACGGCGCCTGTCGCGGTCGAAGACAATCCCGCCGTGGTCTCCTTGCTCGCCCAAGCTGGCGAGCCTGGCACCTCCGGGCGCCGCGAGCTGCTCGAAGCGATCCGCGTGGATGGCGATCGACGCTGGGCCGAGGTGCTCCTCGTGCTCGCCTTTGCGGGCGACGACGAGACGTTCGAATCACTCGCGCTCGCGATCGCACATCTCCCCGACGAGCGCTTCATCCCGTTCCTCCTCAAGCGGCTCGGCGCCCGTGGCGGTCGCACGAGCGTGCGAGCAGCGCTCGTCGCGATCGGCGACGCGGCCCTGACGGCCCTCGAAGTGGCGCTGGCAACTCTCGCCACGCCGCCGCGCGTCAGGTTGCACGTCCCGAGTACGATCGGGGTGTTCGGTTCGGCGCGCGCCGCGAACATCCTTGCCGCCTCGCTCGCGACCGAACCCTCTGGAGCGGTTCGCTATCGCATCCTGCGCGCGCTCGCGCGGCTCGCGATGCGCGAGGAGACGATCGTCGATGGGCAGCTCCTGATCGCCGAATTGAAGCTTCACCTCGAGGAACACGCACGGTTACTCGGGCTCGAGATTCCGCTGGTGGTCGCCGCGGACCCCCAGGAGAGTGCCGTGCTCTTGCGCGGCCTCCTGCGCGACAAGATCTCGCAGGCCCTCGACCGAGCGTTTCTGGCGCTGCAAGCCCTCCATCCGCGCGAAGATATTCGCGAGATCGAGCGCGCGCTCGACGGCGGCGATCCGCGAGCGAAGGCTCACGCGCTGGAGTTCCTCGACACGCTGACGCGCACGCCGCTCTATGTCCGCAGCGAGGGCCTGCGCGGCCAGCTCTTGATGATCGGCGAAGACCTCGATACGCGCGAGCGGCTCACCCGCAGCGGCTCGGCGGCTGGGATTCCGGACAGCGTGGAGACCGCCGTCGAGCAGTTGCTGCGGGAGCACGATTCGTTGCTCGCCGCCTGCGCCGGCTACTACGCGCTGGAATTGCGCACCCCGGCGCTGACGCGCGCGATCCAAGAAGCCGCCCGCGAGCGGCCCCTCTTCGCGCCACTCGGCATCGCCCACGCGAGTCTGAGTGTCGCCTGACCCGACGACTGCCGACGAAGGCCGGCGCGAGCTCGATCTCCGCGTTGGCTTCGGCCTGTTCGCATCGGAGACCCAGCTCGATTCACTGCTCTCGATCGCGCGTCGCGTCGATGTCGAGGCCGGCCAAGTGCTCTTCACCCGCGGTGAACCGACCACGACCCTGTTCCAGATCGTCGTCGGTCAGGTCGAGCTCGGAGCACCTGATCTGCCGAGCTGGAGGGTGCGCGACGGCGGCGCGGTCGGCCTGATCGATTTCGCCCTCCGGCGCCCCCATGCGCGGAGGGCGATCGCGACCACCGCCTCGCAACTGATCGAGCTCGATGCCGCTGACTACCGCGACTATCTCGAGGACAACTTCGAGGTCTGTCACCGCATCATCGCGCAGCTCTGCGGTCGCCTGGCCACCGACATGATCTCCGACGCCGCTCGTTTCCTGTCCAATGTCGCCGAGGGCGACCGACGGAGCTATGCGAATGTCGAGATTCCCCTCGTCGAGCGGCTGATCTTGATGTCGCACGTGCCAGCGTTCCGCGGCACCTCGACCCAGGCGCTCGCGAACCTCGCGCAGAGTGCGCTGGAGCACCGGTACGAGGCTGGCGAGGTCATCGCTCGCGCCGGCGCGACGACCAACCTCGTCTCGCTGCTGGTCGAGGGCACGATCGAGCTCGAGCTGCCACACGGTCGTGCGCGCCGCACCGGGCGCGATCTTGTCGCCCATCTCGAAGAGCTCGCCGTGGGTCCTCGCTTGACGACCGCGATCGCGGTCACACCTGCGATCGTGCTGCAGCTCGAGCGCGACGATCTGGTCGACCGGATCGAGGAGCACTTCGATCTCGCGACGACCCTGCTGGCGTTTGTTGCGACCGAGCAGGAGCGCGTGAACGAGCTGCTCTCCGCCGATCAATGCCGCGTGGCATGAGGGTCGCCAGCGAAGCCGCCGTTCAGCGACGTGCTCGCCTTCGTGAACCGGCAAGTCGGTGTTACCGCGACGACTACGTCGGGCTCGGCGGCCTCGCGGCTCTGATACGGTAGCGGCATGCAGCGCACCTGGGCCACCGGCGGCGACCACGATCGCGGTCCGATCGAATGGGTTGCGGCGATCAACGGCACGTCCGAGGTCGCCAGTTACCTTCGCGCCGCACTCGATGCGGCGAGCGCGAACGACGCGACGATCGCGCAGGGCCAGACCGGCATGCTCGCGATCGAGTGCGTGACGTACCTCCACGGTGGCGATGCGGATCTCGATCCGCTCGTGCACGTGTGGATGCGCGATGCGAACCCGAGCCCTGACGAGACGCTGCGCACGACCGCGCTCGACGTGCTCGCGAAACTCCGCGCCACTTCGGCGCTCGCGACGCACTGGCGCACCGAGCCAGCCGAGCGCCGGACCGACTGGGCGATGGGCCTCGACAACCTCCACGCGCGCCTCGCGACCGCAAAGCGCAAGCCGGATCCGCGCGAGGACCCGCGCATCGTCGATTTCGCGAATAACTTCAAGGCCGCCAAGCATCACCTTCGTGTCGCGCTGGTCCCGTACGAGATCATCGACGAGCCCATCGTCCACGTCCTGGTCGCGCCAAGCCTTTCGATCGTGGTGCACTACGCCGAGGTCGACGAGCTCGAGCCGCTCGCCGTCCCGATCGAGCACGCGCGCGCGTGGAAGAAGACGCCGAAAGCGATCGCGAAGCTCGCAGCAAAGCGGACCCACGAGGTCAGCGGTCTACGCACGCACATCGTCGAGCACGAGGGCTTCGAGATCAACTTCGCGTTCGGCAACAGCTCGTTCACGGCCGGACTCCTGCCCTACGCGAACCTCCTGCTCGGTGAAGCCGACGCACCACACGGGCTGCTCGTCGCCGCTCCTAACGTCGGCACGGTCGTATATCACCGCATCATCGATGCGACGTGGAACGAAGCTGCCGTCGAGATCGTGGGGCAGGTCCGCGAGATCTACACCACCTCCGCAGAGCGAACCTCGCCGCAGCTGTTCTGGTGGCACGAGGGCACGGTCATCGACCTGCCCTACACGGTGATCGCCGAGAACGTGATCATCGAGCCGGTCGAGGCGTTCATGAGCGCCATGCAGCCGCTCGGCTAGCTAGCTAGCTAGCTAGCCGTTCGCTCCCTTCACAGGGAGCTCGAGAGCGAACCCGAAATCGTACACGTTCGGCTGCTGTTGTGAAGTAATGCAACTCGATGTCCATGTCGAGCCAGCGCACGTATTCCTGGATCGTCGCGATGATCGCGTTCAAGCAGCGCTGCGACCGCGGCACCGCCGAGGCCTGTTTCCGGCTCGACACCATGCACGGCAAGAACCTGGGCGGGCTGCACAACAACCTCGAAGAAGTCCTGCCGCTGTACGACAAGGCGTGCGCCTCGCACGTCGAGAATTCGTGCGAGCTCGCGAAGGCCTATCGCGACGAGCAGGCGAAGCGCGGAGCCACCGGCAGCGCGGCCGAAAGGTAGAGGGTCCCTGGCCGCCGTGGTCGTCATCAGCCGGCGGACGGCCGATTGGGATGCGCCGAGGCCCGCGTAGAGGCTGACGAGGATCGCGACCTCGTCATCGGTCGGCATGAAGCCGAGCAAGTGTACGGCACGCTTGGCGCCGCGCGGAACATCGATCGCATCGAGCAAGGCCCGCGATTCGGCGGGGAAGGCGCGGCGCGAGATGCGGCCGAATAGCGCGTCGACGTTCAGCGCGCCAGGTACCGCGACAGCACCTTCGTCATCATTGCCGGATCGCGACTGCCGGCCAGCTCGCGACTGGAGTGCATGCTGAGCATTGGATTGCCGACATCGACCGTGGGGATGCCGAGCAACGTCGCGGTGATCGGCCCGATCGTGCTGCCGCACGGCAGATCCGTGCGCACCACGTACTGCTGCACCGGCACGTCGACCTCGCGGCAGAGCTCTTCGAACATCACGGCGGTGCTCGCGGTGGTGGCGTAGCGCTGCTGCGCATTGGTCTTGATCACGGGCCCGCCGTTGAGCACCGGCTTGTGGCGCGGCTCGTGGCGGCTCGCGTAGTTCGGATGGACCGCGTGCGCCATATCCGCGGACACGCACGTCGAGCCCGCGCACGCGCGCAGAAAGGCGCTCCGGTCGGCGACCAAGCGCTCGAGGATGCGCGGCAGCACCGCACTGCCGGCGCCGGCGACGCTCTCGCTCCCGACCTCTTCGTGATCGAACAGCGCGATCACGCTGATCGCCGAAGGGGACCTCACGCTCGCGATCGACGTGATCGCGGCGTGGGACATCGCGAGATTGTCGAGCCGTGCCGAAAAGATGAACTCCTCGTCCAGACCACCGAGCGTGGGAGCGAGCAGATCGAACAGCATCAGCTCGGTCTTCAGGATCTGATCGGGCTCGACACCCACCGCATCGGCGATCACGCGCGCCATGCTTCGCGTCGCCGCGAGCCCATAGATCGGCGCCATATGATCCTGCTTGTTGAGCACGAGGCCCTTCTCGTTGACCTCGCGATCGAGGTGAATCGCGAGCTGCGGCACCCGCAACAGTGGCTTCGCGATCGAGACGAGCTTGTGCACCACCTCGCCTCGCTCGCGCACGAGGACGCGCCCGGCGAGACCGAGATCGCGATCGAGCCAGGAGTTGAGCAATACGCCGCCGTACACCTCGACACCGAGCTGCGCATACCCTTCCTGCATGTACTCCGAGCTCGGCTTGAGCCGCAGGTTCGGACTATCCGTGTGCGCGCCGATGATCCGAAAGCTCGTCTGCTGCACCCGATCGGCCGGCATCACGAAAGCGATCAGATTCGTCTCGGCAGTGACGACGTAGTAGCTGCCGCCCGCGAGATTGTCCCACGCGTCGGTCTCCTGCAGTGCGAGGAACCCCGCGGCATCGAGCCGCGCACGCGCGGAGGCGACGGCATGAAACGGCGTGGGCGAGGACTCGAGAAAGGCGAGCAGGTCGGCGGTCACGCCGTGAATCTACCGCGTGTCTTCTACGTCGGGCTCCTATAGAGCACGAACACGGGACCGCCTTCGGCGGGGCATTCGACGTGAATGCATCGCCACCATGGACTAATTTATCGAGCAGGTAAGCGCGGACAGATGCGGGCACACCCTGACGTCCCGCGGTTGATCCATGTACGGAAGCGGGAACGACATCTCGACGGTGACGTCCATCGGGGCGCCGATCTTCGCGCCAAACTCGCCGCCGAGGCCGCGCACGTTCATGCAGGGCGCGACCGTTTCGAAGAACTTGGCTTGCACGAGAAAATAGTGTGGCGGGGACTCGTCCGTAAGTGTGATCTCCGGGCGAGTTGCTCACCACTGCCGATGCGCGCTACACTCGCGTCCACGTAAGGGGAGTAGTTCACGCCGCACAAGACGGCGACGCGGGATCGACATACCGGCGCAAGCCCGGTCCCGCGACCTCGGAAAGCGAGGCGAGCGAGACCTTCGGACCAGTTAACTGGCCGAGGTCTCGTTTGCCCGCACGGGCTTCATCTCGGTCGATCAGACAGCAGGAAAAGACCAGATGTCCTCGATCGAATTGTTCGGCACCGTGTTCGGCGTGATCTTCGTGGCGGAGCTCCCCGACAAGACCGCACTCGCTGCGCTCGTGCTCGCGTCTCGCAACAAAGCCCTGCCCGTATTCATCGGAACGGGCCTCGGGCTGACCGTCCAAAGCATCATCGCGGTCGTCGCGGGCTCGTTGCTCGCGAAGCTGCCGGTGCAATATGTCCAGATCGGATCCGGCGCGCTGTTCATCCTGTGCGGCCTGTTGATGTTTCTCCGCAAACAAGAAGAGGACCACGAGGGAGCGGCAAAGGTGCCGGCGGGCTTCTGGCGCACGCTCTGGATGGTGTTCGCGGTGATCGTCATCGCGGAGTTCGGTGACCTCACGCAGATCGGCACCGCGGCCTTCCAGGCGAAGTATCATGCGTGGCCGATCATTCTCTCGGCCTCGGCAGCGGCGCTGTGGTGCGTGGCCGCGATCGCCGTGTTCGTCGGCAATCGTGCAGGCAAGCTCTTGAATCCGAGGGTCACGCAAAAGGTCGCGGCGGTGATCTTCACGGTGATCGGCGTCGTGCTCGTGCTCAAGAGCTTGTGACGTTCGCTCGCGTCGAAGGTTCGCCGGCTGATCGTGAGGTCGTGCCGGATGCGGGATCGGTGTAAATGAGGGTAGTTTTTGTAGCAGACGCTGCCCTGACCCGGGCAAGCGCACCCTTCGAGCTTCGTGTATCCTGTTCATCATGATCAAGGCCGCTTTCTTCATCGCGACCCTTGGCGCATGCGGCAAGGATGGTGCTTCGCCGGCCCGCCAAGCGGCCCCCGACGACAGGGCAGCCACGACCTCGACCGCGCGCAAGCCATGCGACTATGTCAAACGCGCGGATGCCGAAAAGGCCGTCGGGCTCGCACTGCCCAGAACGGAGGAGAACATCGCTACGCACGAGTGCGGTTACCGAACTGCGGAGTTCTTCGGGTCGTCAGTCACCGTTGGTCTGTGGGAAAATGGCTGCGACTCCGCCGTGCGGGCCGGAGGCAACGGGCGGCAACAAAAGATCGCTGGGCTAGGAGACGAGGCTTTCTTCACCCGCGAGCACCTCATCATTCACAAGGGCGCGCGCTGCTTGGGAGTGTCGATCAATGGGCCGCTCCCCGACGCCGACAAGGACGACGGACTCGCACGCGTAACTGCGCTCGCACTCACGATCCTTCCCGCGATCTGAAGCAAGCCGCAGAAGCGCCTGGGCGATTCATCGTTCGCGCGTCGCGCTTGCCGCCCGCGAACGCAACCTCGGCCGCTTTCATCAGCCGCAACTTCTCCGACGTTGGGAACTGCCGCCGTGTCTAACTAACTCGGCACGGACCGGACCGGAACGCCCTGCGAGTGCGTCGCCGTAGTAAGAACTGAACGATGAAAAAGCTCCTCCTCGCGATCGCATTCGCCGTTGCATGCGGCGGCTCCGCGGGCGGTCGTGACACCTTGTACAAAGCACCGCCTGCCACGCTGTTCTCGACCGCGAAGAGCGTGACCGAGGGCGAGCACTATAAGATCGTCAAGACGGACGAGGCGGCGAACCACTTCGAGACCGAAGACATCTGGTACACACCCGAGGGTCAGATGGATACGTCGACGGGCCGCAACGTCTCGCGTCTCCAGAACGACAGCATCAACATTACCTTCGCCGTTGACGTCAAACCGGCAGGTGATGCCTCGCGCGTGGTCGTCACGCCAACGATCCATCGCATGCACGGCCTCAGCTCGTTGCCGGAGACCGTCGATGGGCAAGACCCGAGCTTGCCTGGTTGGGTGGCAGGCAAGACCAACGCCCTCCAGGCCAAGATCCACGACGCCCTCACCCTATACGCAGCGCCCGCAGCGCCCGCAGCGAAGTAGCGTGCTGTTGATCGACCTCGACGGCGAGAAGTTTCACGGCGGCTGCCCGATTGTGAACGTGCAGGTTTCTGCCACGCACACTCAAGAACAGCCGGCGGCTGTGACTCACCGGATGAGCGCCGCTAACGTTTCATCGTGATGCTGGGGCGATGCATCAGTGCAATCCGCATCCGCAGAACAGGCCTGCAGGCAAATCGGTGTGTCCGTCGCGCAATCGACACCAGGCTTCAAACATTTCTCCTGCCAACCTCGAAGCCCGCGGCCGGCCGAGCTCGCGACACTGCCGATGGCCGGCGAGGTAAATCGCTCGCCTCCGCAATAGTCGTCTGTAAGGTCGCCGCGCACCTCGTGGTAGGCGCATGTACAACGAGCTCGAGCCCGCGCTGAGCCAGATGCACGATCAGCCTGCGAGTGGCAGGCGTCAACGACACACACGCAATCGCCCTTCGATTGCCAGGTGTACGAAGTTGCACATGCGGCAATCCTCGGCACCTCCGTTGTGATTCGTCGACCTTAACCGTCTACTGTTCCAGAAGGCCTTTAATGGGTCAGGAGTCTCGATGAACCATCGCTTTGCGCTTCCTATCTTAACGCTCGCCGCATGTGCGGCAGATCCGGTCAATTACTCGGCGCCCGTTGGGATCGAGCTGAAAGTCAAATCCGGCGACGTCAACCAGAACGCGGTCTCGGAGCAGAAAGACATCACGACCGAGAGCGGTAATCCGTACGGTGCGTTCACGAATGCAGCCGTTGCCAAGCTCGGCGGCCACTCGCCCTCGCGCATCGGACTGGACGAGTTGACGCTGACGCTCGGCGGTCAATCAACTGGCGTGAGTGCGCTCAACCAGGTCTTGGTCGGCGATATCGACGTAGCGTTCCTCGTCAACGACTCGAACAACACGTATGACGCCGGCCACGTCATGGATCCGAGCGGCGTCGGCCCGGTTGCAGTAAACACGGACTTCGATTGGTCGATGGTCGCCGCGACTGACCAAGCGAAGTTCCTCAACGGTAGTTTCAAGGTGGTGCTTCGTGGTCCTGCCGCTGCAACATTTTCGAATGCGAACGCGAGCGCGAGTGTTCAGGCCACGTTCACGTTTGCCGCGTTTCAGTGACCATCGGTGCTACCTCCGACCCGATCGGATCGCACCAGCTTTGGCGTCACGGCTTTTCCAATCCGCGATCTTCGGCTACGGCAGATCGCCGCGCGTAGGAAAGTGACCGTGTAAGACGGCGCCGTTCGACGGGCTTCACGAGGTGCTCGTCGAACCCTGCATCCTTGGTTCTTCGGAGGTGAACGGCGTCGCCCGACCCGTGACCGTAACGTGACCGCTGCGAAATCGCGCCGGTCACGTCATCCTGGTCTCGGCTGTGACGAGACCAAATTTGATCGACGGGTGGTCGGCGGCTGGGCTAGTCATTCAAACATGAGTATGAACGAACGACTCGCGAGGGTGGTGTCGTCGCGAAGCGTTGTGACGTCCCATGCTTCAAGCAGGATCTCGTCTCGTTGGCACCGCTGTTCGGCGACAAGCGCGGCATCTTGGTGAGCGATCGCGCGACGGCGTTGAACTTCTGGGCGATGGAACGCCGGCAGATCTGTTGGGCGCACCTCCTGCGAAAATTCATCGAGTTCTCGGAGCGCGCCGGT
>Ga0209511_1000256_pt1 | contig 57670 bp, 43 predicted proteins | sample SSSSmetaG_FD_184141 | JGI IMG/M metagenome (GOLD analysis project Ga0209511, IMG submission 184141) | Glacier valley bacterial and archeal communities from Borup Fiord, Nunavut, Canada, to study Microbial Dark Matter (Phase II) - ​SSSS... | ecosystem: Environmental > Aquatic > Freshwater > Ice >... | reverse complement strand
TTTTATTTTATATATTTGAATAACTAAAATTTATAGTATTATGGAAGCTGAAAAAGATTTTGTAAAAATTACCGCATTGAAAGCAGGTCCTTATTCGGTTAAAGGCCCTATCACACTTATTCATACGGATGGTACACAAGAAACTAAAGAAGGCGCACACCTTTGCCGTTGTGGCGCAAGTGCTAATAAACCCTTCTGTGACGGTGCACATGTTAAAATAGGTTTTGAAAAGTAAGGTTATACTGAAATTTCACTTAATTTTGCACCCAAAATATTTATAAGATAAAAAGAATGGGTGCAATAAAGTGGGTCGGTGGTGCAATTGGCTGGGCGTTTGGTGGTGTAATGGGTGGAATTTTAGGCTTTGCCTTCGGTTCCATGTTTGAAAACGCCATGAGCGGAGAATTTGCCGTTGATAATCAATCAGACACAACAGTCGGAAGTTTTGGTCGTAAAAATACCATGCGTCCGCAAACACAGGCTGGCGATTTTGGCGTCAGCCTTTTGCTTTTGTCCGCTGCTGTGATGAAGTCGGACAATCAAGTGGCTAAATCGGAGCTAGACTTCGTTAAGGTCTTTTTCAAGAAGCAGTTCGGGCAGGTCAAGGCTGAGAATTACATCCTCATGTTTCGTGAGCTGCTCAAACAGGATTTTGACCTGAAGCAGGTTTGTATCCAGATTAAACTTTACATGGATCTAGCTTCCCGTTTGCAATTGCTGCATTATCTTTTCGGACTGGCTCAAAGCGATGGCAATGTTCACCCGACAGAAATTCAGGTGATTCGAAACATCGCAACCTGGTTGGGCATTTCAATGTCAGATTATGAATCCATTCAGGCTATGTTCGTTAAAAACACGGAGAGCGCTTATAAGATTCTGGAACTGACACCGAAGTCTACCGATGAGGAACTGAAGAAAGCCTACAAGAAAATGGCCGTTAAATACCATCCCGACAAAGTCGGTCACCTGGGAGAAGACGTCCAGAAAGCGGCCAATGACAAATTCAAGAAAGTGAATGCGGCTTACGATCAGATCAAAAAAGAACGTGGTTTGAACTAAAAAGAACTTTTTTTTAAGAAAATAGAACGAATCTATTGCATGAGAAAATTATATCGTATACTTTTGCTTCGATTCTAAAAAAGAACAAAGAGATGAAAACTGTATTATGTACAAATTGGTGGTGGCTCAGCAAACTTCAACAAAAATGGTGAGGTAATAAGCCCGTGTACATAAAACTAAGATAATATGACTAAGGCCTGTCGCTCACGCGACAGGCCTTTTTTTTATTCAAATTCAAATTCAAATTCAAATTCAAAATATAAAAATATATGTATCAAGTCAATGAAAATGGATTTTACGGAGAATTCGGAGGAGCATACATTCCCGAAATCCTCTACAAGAATGTAGAGAATCTAAAAGCCCAATACCTTGAAATCATGGGTGATCCCAGTTTTCAGGCAGAAGTGGACAACTTACTCCGGGATTATGTAGGCAGACCTTCCCCTTTGTATCTGGCCAAACGACTGTCCGAAAAGTACGGTTGCAAGGTGTATCTGAAACGCGAAGACCTCAACCACACCGGTGCGCACAAGATCAACAACACCATCGGTCAGATACTTTTGGCTAAAAGGTTGGGAAAGACCAGGATCATAGCGGAAACCGGAGCAGGTCAGCATGGTGTGGCAACAGCCACCGTATGCGCTCTGATGAATATGGAATGCATCGTTTATATGGGAAAGACCGATGTGGAGCGCCAGCACTTGAATGTCCAGAAAATGGAAATGTTGGGCGCAACCGTTCGTCCTGTCACTTCCGGTAATATGACGCTGAAGGATGCGACCAACGAAGCCATCCGCGACTGGTGCTGCAACCCTGCCGATACCCATTACATCATCGGCAGTACAGTCGGTCCACATCCGTATCCAGATATCGTGGCTCGTTTCCAGTCTGTCATCAGTCTGGAAATGAAATCACAATTGATGGATCATGAAGGCCGTGACTATCCGGATTATATTATTGCTTGTATTGGCGGAGGTAGCAATGCTGCCGGTGCTTTTTACCATTACCTGAACGAAGACCGGACAACATTGGTTGCTGTGGAAGCTGCCGGTAAGGGAACGGACACCGAAGAGACTGCGGCATCGATCTTGCTTGGAAAGCTTGGGATACTCCATGGTTCCAGGACCCTGATCATGCAAACCGAAGATGGTCAGATCATCGAACCATACTCCATTTCAGCAGGATTGGATTATCCGGGCGTAGGACCGATGCACGCTCATCTAGCCAAAGAAGGTCGTGCCCAGGTACTTTCGGCTACCGACGATGAGGCACTGAATGCCGCTTTTGAGCTGACCGCCCTGGAAGGAATCATTCCAGCTCTGGAAAGTGCCCACGCTTTGGCTGCACTGCCAAAGATGACATTTAAACCCACAGATGTCGTTGTGGTGAACCTTTCAGGAAGAGGAGACAAAGACATGGATACCTATGTGAACTATTTCCATAAAAAATAAACCAACAATCCTATGAAATACTTTATAAAGACCTTGTCCAGAAAATTACTGGCAGATTTACAGACCCCTGTAAGCATTTATTTGAAGATCAGAGATGTATATCCCAATTCTGCCTTGCTGGAAAGTTCCGACTACCATGGTGGCGAAAACAGCTTCTCCTTTATCGGTTTTAAACCGGTGGCAGGTTTTACCCTGGAGAATAGAAACATTGTAGAAAAATTTCCGGATGGACAGAAAATCGAATCCAAGGTCACCCCTGAAACCAACGTGCCCGACCGTTTTCAATCGTTTATCCAGTCTTTTGTAGTGACTGATGACAACAACTCGCTGGGTGTCAACGGCCTTTTCGGATACACCGCTTTCGATGCCGTTCGATATTTCGAAGATGTAAAGATTGAAAGCAAGGACGTGGACGGATCGGCAGTGCCTGATATCCAGTACATATTTTACAAGTTTATCATTGCCATCAACCATCATAAAAACGAACTGATCGTTGTCGAGAATATTTTTGAAGGTGAAGAGAGCTCCATCGATGAAGTGATGGCCCTATTGGACAACCGCAATTTCGCTTCCTACAATTTCTCCATCGTTGGGGAAGAAAAGGCTCAGATTTCCGATGACGAATTTAAAGCGATGGTCACGGAAGGTAAAAAACATTGTTACCGGGGAGATACGTTTCAGATAGTTCTTTCCCGCCGATATTCCCAGAAATATGCGGGAGATGACTTTAAGGCGTACAGGGCATTGCGATCCATCAATCCTTCACCATACCTTTTCTATTTTGATTTCGGCTCCTTCCGTATTTTCGGTTCTTCACCCGAAGCTCACCTGGTTGTGAAAAAAGGCAGAGCCTACATCGACCCCATTGCAGGCACCTTCCGTCGTACAGGAGATGATGAGAAAGACCTTCAACTGGCAGAAGAATTGCGCAGAGATCCCAAAGAAAATGCCGAACATGTAATGTTGGTCGATTTGGCCCGCAACGACCTGAGCCGGAACACCAAGAACGTGAAACTGGAAATATTCAAGGAGATTCAGTATTATTCGCATGTCTTGCACATGGTATCCCGGGTGAGCGGTGAGCTGGCTCCCAATACCAATGTCATCAAGTTGTTTGCCGACACTTTTCCTGCCGGTACACTTTCCGGTGCCCCCAAGGTTCGCGCCCTGGAACTGATCAGTGAGATTGAACAGCATGCCCGTGGATTTTACGGAGGTTGTATCGGTTACATCGGCCTGAACGGCGATTTTAATCAGGCCATCACCATCCGTTCTTTTCTAAGCAAGAACAATACCCTTTATTATCAGGCTGGTGCAGGCATTGTAGCAAAGTCGAACGAAGAAAGTGAATTGCAGGAAGTCAAAAATAAGTTGGCCGCTTTGAAATCGGCTTTGGATATGGCTGTCAGCCTTAAAAACTAAAGGACTATGAAAATACTGGTATTCGATAATTACGATTCCTTCACCTACAATCTGGTGCATGCCTTGCGTGAAATCTGTGATGCAGAGATTGATGTGATCCGGAACGATAAATTGCGGCTCGAGGATGCGGCGAAATACGATAAGATTGTTCTTTCACCCGGTCCTGGCATTCCCTCAGAAGCAGGTTTGCTGCTTGACCTGATCCGAATGTATGCACCGACCAAAAGCATACTGGGTGTTTGTTTGGGTCATCAAGCCTTGTGTGAGGTTTTTGGTGCGAAGCTGATCAATCTGGAAGATGTGCATCACGGTCTCGCGGAATTGATTTTTCGCACTGCCCCCGATGAGTTGTTCGAGGGTTTGCCCGAATCTTTTGAGGTTGGCAGGTATCATTCCTGGGCTGTGAGCCCTGAAAATTTACCGGATTGCATCGAGGTGACGTCCGTTGATAAGGAGGGGCAGATTATGTCTATGAAACACAAGACGTATCCTGTGCACGGCGTTCAATTTCACCCGGAATCGGTACTGACCCCCAACGGAAAGGCCATTTTAACAAACTTCATTAATTTGTAACTGGATATGAAACAAATACTTAACAGACTTTTTGAGCACCAGTATCTGACTTCAGAAGAAGCTGCAGATATCATGGTCAATATAGGACAAGGCAAATACAATGAAAACCAGATTGCGGCCTTTATCAGTGTGTTCTTGATGAGAAGCATCACGGTGGATGAATTATCCGGTTTCCAAAAAGCATTGCTGGACATGTGTCACCGCGTAGACTTGTCGGAATACAACCCCATCGACATTGTAGGAACAGGCGGCGATGAGAAAAACACCTTTAATATATCCACCCTGAGCTGTCTGGTTCTGGCCGGTGCAGGGTATAAGGTCTCCAAACATGGAAATTACAGTGCGACCTCGGTCTGTGGCTCTTCCAATGCGATGGAGCAACATGGAGTTAAATTCACCACCGATGTTGACAAACTTCGCCGTTCTATTGAAGAAACCAATCTGGCATATCTTCACGCTCCCTTGTTTAATGCAGCGCTCAAGACGGTTGCCCCGGTTCGTAAATCGTTGGCAGTAAGGACGCTCTTTAATCTTTTGGGTCCCTTGGTGAGTCCTGTGATTCCTGGTCGTCAGTGTCTGGGAGTATACAATCTGAAGATGGCTCGTCTGTACGAATATACCTATCAGCAGACAGGTGTTGACTTTGCCATCATCCACAGTCTGGACGGGTACGACGAGCTATCCCTGACCGGTGACATGAAGATTATCCGCAATGCAGGTGAAGAAGTGGTGCGACCCTCCGATCTTGGGTTTGAATCCCTTCTTCAGGAAGATCTTTACGGTGGAGACTCGGTAGAGAAAGCATCTGAAATTTTTGACAATGTGCTTCAGAATACGAGTACCAAAGCCCAGAAGGACGTGGTTCTTGCCAATTCGGCAGTCGCTATTCAGGTGATCCGACCTGACCTGAGCTTTGCCGATGCCGTTGCCGAAGCCAGAGAATCGCTTGACAGTGGGAAAGCATTGAACAATTTTAAGAAATTCCTCGAAATAAACGCTTAAGACCATGACCATACTGGAACAAATAGTGGCCACCAAACGTTTGGAAGTTGCTGCACGCATGCAAGCCATCCCCATGGACCATATCAAGAAGTTAAGCGAAGGTCTGCCACCTGGCAGGTCCCTGAAGAAAGCGTTGACGGAATCATCGACGGGCATCATTTCAGAATTCAAGCGCAAATCTCCTTCCAAAGGTTTTATCCATCCGGATGCCGTAGTGAAAGAGATCGTCCAATCCTATCAGGAAGCCGGATGCACAGGCGTTTCCGTTTTGACGGATACCGACTATTTCGGTGGGACCATCAGTGATTTCAAGGAAGCCAGAGTGGTTTTGAACTGCCCGCTGTTGCGCAAGGATTTCATCGTTGACCCGTATCAGGTGTATGAGTCCAAGATACTGGGAGCGGATGTCATTTTATTGATCGCTGCTTGCCTCACCCTGGATGAGGCTTATGATTTGGGTGAGCTGGCTCATGATTTGAAGATGGAAGTCTTGCTCGAAATTCACAACGATGAAGAGCTTGAATACATCAGTCGATACACGGATATTGTGGGGGTAAACAACAGGAACCTGAAAGTTTTCGAGACCGATGTTCAGATTTCTTTTGACCTGGCTTCCAAGATCCCTTCTGATAGAGTTAAGATTTCAGAAAGCGGACTCAGCGATCCATCCACTGTCAAAGAACTCCGAAAAGTCGGTTATCAGGGCTTCCTGATGGGAGAGGCTTTCATGAAAAATGATCAGCCGGGTGCTGAATTGGCCACTTTTATCAAACAATTGTATGAAACGAGCCCATAATCTATCCCTCACACAAGTGAACAATTATTTGGCGAGTTACATCGAATGCCTAAATGTTAAAATATAAAATTAGGAGATGAATAGTTCCTTACTAAAGATAAAGGTCTGTGGCATGCGGGAATGTACAAATATTTCTGACATTGCAGCTTTGAAACCGGATTTCATGGGGTTTATCTTTTATCCGAAATCACCCCGTCATGTGGGTTTACTGGATGTTGAAAGGGTGTCATTTGTAAAAAGTCTGGGCATAGAACCAGTAGCTGTTTTTGTGAATGCGTCCTTGGTTAGCATGATTCAAACTGTCGATTTGTATGATTTTACCCACATTCAGTTGCATGGAAATGAAACTCCGGAGGTCTGCAGGGCATTGAAAGAGAAGGGTGTTAAAGTGCTCAAAGCTTTTAGTATAGCTGATCCTTCCGATTTGGAAGGGGTACATGTGTTCGATCCATGTTGTGATTATTTTTTATTTGATACAAAAACGTCCGTTCCCGGTGGCTCCGGCTGTAAGTTTGACTGGAATATCCTGAATGCCTATACCGGAACGACACCTTTTTTTCTGAGTGGGGGCATAGGTCCAAACGATGTTGAGCAAATCCGAAACGTTCATCATCCCCTGTTTTTTGGCATTGATGTAAACAGTCGGTTTGAAACTCAGCCGGCACAAAAAGATGCTGCACTTTTGAAAAAATTTATCGATCAATTCATTCCTAAAAATCAAGAATCAGATGCAAAATAGAATAAATCAGCTTTTTCAGAAGAAAAGCAGCGAAATCCTTTCCATTTTTTTTACAGCAGGTTATCCCAATCAGGAGGATACGATGCCGGTGTTGCGTGAACTCCAGGCTAAGGGTGTGGATATGGTTGAAATAGGTATTCCTTTCTCGGATCCTATGGCTGATGGTCCTGTCATTCAGGCGAGTGGAAATGTGGCATTGAAAAACGGCATGACTTTGCATAAGATTTTTGATCAGCTCAGCAATATGCGTTCTGAAATCCACATCCCCGTCCTTTTGATGGGCTATCTGAACGTGGTGATGCAATTCGGTCTGGAGCCACTTTGCCAGGCTTGCCAAAAAGCTGGTGTTGATGGTCTGATTCTCCCGGATCTGCCCATGAACGATTATTTGACCGAGTACAAACCCATGATGGACAAATACGGTTTAGCCATGGTTTTGCTCATTACTCCGGAAACGTCCGATGATCGCATTCGCCAGATCGACGAAAATACCAGCAGTTTCATTTATATGGTATCCTCCGCTTCGACCACGGGTGCTCAATTGAGTTTTGATGAAAGCAAACAGGCCTATTTTCACAAGATTAACGGCATGGGACTGAAGAATCCCCGTCTGATCGGTTTTGGTATTTCCAACAAAGCGACCCTGGATGCTGCCTTCGAAAATGCATCGGGCGCCATTGTCGGTAGTAAGTTTGTGCAATGCCTCACTGAGGAACCGACGATTTCTGCCGCTGTAACGAAGCTTCTGGACGGGCTGCAGAAATAAACATAACATACTATCGGTGAACGACGAGAATTAATATCTCAACATTTTTCGAACTGGGTTATCAATGATAGTTTGTTAAATAATACAATCAGTGACTGCTGCAGATTAAACTGTGGCGGTTTTTTACACTCTAAGCTTATATAAAACAAAAACGAAGTTGTTTCTCTAAGGATCCGGAGTCGCTTCTTGACAAAAATTAGTGAATTTTAAGTTCCATTCTAATAAAAGTTAAATAGATCTTTTTCCATTAAACATTGTCAGTCGTTTTTGCTCTTATATACAAAGGCATTTTTTAATTAATAAATACAGATGATATGAAAACAATGAAAGCCGTTCTTTTTGCCGCAGTATTGTTGGCTGGAACCAGTGGATTTGCTCAAAGAAACAACGATGATGACAATCGTCAGAAGAAAGAAAACCAGAAAACGGAAGTCCGTTCAGAAAATAAAAAGTCCAACAACCGTTCCGACAGAAAAAATACAGCAGTCCGCGTCGAAAGGAAAACAACCGTTGTCCGCGTCGAAAAGAATAGACCGGAAGTTCGTTCTGAAAACAGAAGGGTAGAAGCTCGCAACGACAATGGTAGGCCGGAAGTCCGTTCCGAAAACAGAAAGGTAGAAGTCCGCAACGACAATGGTCGATCTGAAGTCCGAAACGAGAACAGAAGAGTAGAAGCCCGTAACGACAATGGAAGACCGGATGTTCGTAACCAAAACACCAGATCAGAGAATAGAAACTCCAATGTGAGAAGACCTGAGGGACAAGTTCAATATTCCGTAAGAAATGAGAACAGACATCCGGATAATCACAGGTACGAACAATATCAAAGTTCAAGAAATCGGTACCGGGGAGATGATCGTTATGGAGATAGAAACGACCACAGTTACAACAATCGTCCCAGAATATTTGCTACCTACAACAGATTTCACCGCGAAGCATGTTCCTTATGTTTTGGACCAAGGTTGCATCAGGGTTTTGGCAATCGCTATTCGGTATCCGATATGGCCTGGATGGAAACAGACCGACTAGCAATGGCATTGGATTTGTCAGACAGACAAATCAACAAGATTTACAGAATAAATCTGAAATATTTGTCTCAAAGACATGGCAATCGCTACAACTCCCTGGAAAGACGCGAACGCGCAATCCGAAATGTATTGAGCTATTCACAAAGAAGATATTACGACAACTATCTGGATCGTATGGATACTGGAGAATTCTGTGAAAACTGCAACGATGGTTGGGACCATGGAAACTTCAGAGTTGCTTTCCAAATTAACTTGTAATTATTTACCGATCAGTTTTGAACCATTTTCATTTACTTCCATCTAATGTTCATATTCTTATGTTCAGATTTTAAACCTTAAAATTGAAAGAAATGAAATTTATTAGAACTATGACTGCAGCTGCGCTTCTATTGATTGGAACAACAGCAATGGCTCAAGGCCAGGGTAGAGAAAATCGTCAAATGAGATCTGCCACAGAGCGGGCAAAGACGGAAACGGACAGTATGGTAAAATCGCTTGAACTCAATGAAGATCAAACAGCGAAAATTCAGGTAATCAATTACACCTATGCAAGCAAAGACTCCATTCGTTATGATGAAATGCGTAAAGATAGAGAGGCCGGTAAAACTATTGATCGTGAAGCATCCATGAAAATGATGCAAGAACAAAGAGCTGCCAAGACTACTGAAGTGAAGGCTATTTTGACTGAAGAACAAAAGACAAAATACGACGAACTTCAGAAACAAAGAGAAGAAAATAGAAACCGTCAAGGTGGACAAGGTCGTCAGAATGGTGCAACAAAAGACACGACTACAAACGGAGATAAATAATCGTACAGAATCTGTTAAAGGTTCAGTGAAATAGAAGTAAGGCTGCCTGTTGGGAAACTACGGGTAGCCTTCTTTGTGCGTTGAAAGTTGGTTATTCTTATAGCATTATCCTTTTAACATTATTCGATTCGAATAATTCAAAATGTGTGCAGATTGCTTTGGATATGATTTGTTATTCCATCAAGAACTCGGGCTTGAGCCGCAAAATCTTTCCATTGACTTACCGTACTATTTATTTCCTCAACGATTGCTTCGCCCTTTTTTAGGTTGTTTGCTTTAGCGATAGTCAAAAAATCGTTTTTGTCAATATTTTGTCGTTTGCCATTGATACTCAAGGTTTGCTGATTTACCCAAATACTCTTCGGATCGTACGCAAAACACATATCGTACGCAGGAGCTAATTGCCATTTCTCTCCCTTTTTCATTTGGAAGGAGAAGTTCTTGGTATGGTCATCACAATTTGTTGCCAGCACATTAAAAACCATTCGTCGAAACATTTGCTCCGCTTCGGGATATGTAAGCCGTAACAATCGCATTGTCTGAAAGATTTGTTCGTAACTGTAAGCATACATCTGGTTAAAATCATAATGTTGGATGGCACAAAGAGTTTGTATGTGGTGTTTTGTATCATTCCCATCGCGGTCAAAGCGTCGAGTCATGAAATGCGCCCGGTTGTTTTCTTCGAGCAAGCGACACTCGCTCATATCAATACCACAGGCTTTTGCCATTAAATAATAGGCATATTCCACTCTTCCCCAACCGGAGCTTTCGCCAAATTGCGCATCGCTGACCCCATCCAATTTTATCAGCCAATGCTCAAAACCATTTGGTGCTGCACCCTGACCCGATTTCACAATCCCATTGAGCGGATTATAGGCAATCAATGCTTTTGGACGGGCACCTCCGGCTGAAGTGCCAATCTTAAGAATTTCGCTTACAGCTTTCGCTTCCTCTTTATGCAGGTTGGTTTGAAAAAACTCCCGTTGATTCAACATGCGTTGAGCTACATCCACCAAGCTGCTTATTTCGAGTGAGGAAGCACGTTTGGCAGGTGTAAATTGCGAAGGTTCAAATTCCAGAGCACCCATACCTCTACTGCCGATAAAACACAACTGCTCCACAGGATTCATGCTGTTTTCGGCTCTGCCATTCTGCGTCAACCATAAATTGATGAGTTGATTACCATATTTATCCGGCAAGGAGTCGGACAACAAGCCTGGCATTCCTTTAAAAGTATCTATTGCATCGCCTTTTGCCTTTCGCAGTTCAGGAAAACTATATATTTGTGTACCATTGCCTATGGGCATTTTCAGGGGAGATAAATCCCAGCTATTGGATAGGAATTTTCTATTGTATTCAAAATAGGCCAGCTGCTGGGATTCATCCCAACGTACTGCGCCAACTGTTTCGCCCCATATTTTTACAGTTGCTGAATCTACCATCCTAAATCGTCGTTTGAAGTGTCGGTTTTATTGCTTACTCTTGCTCGCTGACGTTTGTTCTTTTGCATCTGAGCATACAGTACCGGGCTAATTTCTTCTTTCACCTTAAATGCTTCGAGCACATAAAGCACATCCAGTGTACGCAGCAACTTTACCAGCGTGGAAAGTGTGACACTTTCGCCATTTTCCAGCTGGCTGAGCGTCCATGCATTTAAGCCGGCTTTTTTCGCTAATTGAGCCTGCGTAATATTAGCCTGCAAGCGTTTTTGTTTAACAAACTGTCCTATGGTTTGTACAATAGAGGCATCGCTCATAGAAACCAGGTCTATATTGGCATTTCCCATAATAAACAAATTAAAAGGTGGTTTGTATTGGTTTTACCCAACAAATATAATGTATTTTTGGATAAAAGCAATAAATAGTGGGATAAACCAATGTAAAATAGTTTTATGGTGGATAGTGTTGGTATATACCAATAAATATATGGCGGATTACGGGGTGGGCTATTTTTGATTACCACCGATTAATACAATCCAGATATATCCAAACATCACCATTCTCCCAAATAATTCACCTCTCTTGGCCAAAGGTCTTTTTACTTGTAATATTCATAAACATATTTATAGTCCAGTATCCTTGATTTTTTAGATCTATTGTCAGTTTCAGTTTTTTTGATGACATACCCTTCGTTGTTATACTGATAAGTCATAATTTTTGCAATTTTTGTATCGTCGTATTTATACAAAGTTTGACTTTTCAACCTGTTTTTGTCATCGTATTCATACAAAGCCTTCGTTTCAAAGACACCATCGGTAAATGTGACTTCCTCTTTCAATCTGTCAATGCTGTCGTATTTGTAAAATGTAATCTCATCGACTTTCTCCTTTTTTGTATCAGAATTAAAACTGAACCTCACACTCTGTAGTAACTTATGTGAACTATTTTTAGTGGGTTTTCTGCCAAAGAGTTCAATCGGATCCTTCTCATATTCATAATAGATCTTATGATAGATGCCATGTTGTGGCAATTCTTGAAAATAATTGATAACGTTTTGATCCTTATTGAACTCAAATTTCTGAATCATGTCAGTATCCCCTCTTGAATCAATCCATGACTTTTCGATGATATTGTTGATTGTATCAGTTCGCTCTTCACATAATAGCAATTTGTCATTTTTCGTTTCAATCTCTGGTATTTTCGGAAAATGAATTAAGTCGTCGTAACTTTTAATTTCTGATAAATAGCTATATTGATTTTCGTTAATGGGGCCAATATCTTCATATCGATTATTTTTTTCATACACTTTTATACAATTAGTAGTGTCATCAAAGTCATAATACCGTATTGAAATACCAACATTGGAATGCAGATTGTATGATTTAATGAGTGTGCCAGCGTTATCATATTCATTTCCAATAATCATTGTCAGGAATTTGTTCTTATTGCGACTATTGAAGTCTTGCCTGTTATAGGTAAATATTTTTCTTTGACAAATGTCATACTCGTTGATTATTAAGAGGATACTATCATGATATGTCAGTACTCTTTTAATTTTTGGAGGCAGATTCGTTTCTGGCATAAGGTGTGCGGTTGGAAACTCAGGCTTGATCCCAAAGCAGAGCGTGCTCGAAAGAAATAGAAGTAACGTCAATACTTTCATTTTTAGATTGGTTTCCATCGGTGTGTGTTTTATGGCGAATAAGGTATTAATAATTTATAAAGGATTTTGTGTTTTTTGAAAAAATTATTAAGACCGTATAAAAAAAAACTATTATAACTCTTCAATACTAGTTAAGGGTATTAATGTTTTGTTTCTTGCTAATATTGCTCAATTGCTGGCTTAAATTCAGGGCAAGTATCCACTATAATGGTATAGACGCGCTGGTCATGACCCAATTAAATTATGGTATTATAATGACAATAATATTATATAACATTTCGTTTAGATTTTATACATAAACGATTTATAATGCTTCAATCCCAAAAATGTCTCAAACTCTCCGTTCTACTTTTTACATTTTTATTTTTTTCTTGCTCCAAAGAGGTAGAATTAGATATTTCAGTAGACCGTCCCAAATTGGTGCTAAACTGCCTAATAACTCCCCAGAAACCTGTATCCGTTAATCTTTCATCCAGTTCGTCTGTACTGGAAACGATTTTCCCGGAAATTGAAGATGCCCGGATAACCTTGTTTGAAAACGGTCAATTTGTGACAAATCTAACGCATGTATCGGAAGGTGATTATCAGACAGATTATAAGCCAAAGGCTGGCAGGATTTACACTATAACCGCAGAAGCCGCTGGATTTAAACCTGTTACCGCTACGGATAGTTTACCATTACATCGTCCTGTGATATATGACTATTCATTTAATTATCCGGGAAAAGTTGTTGGTGAAAGTATATATGGTCAAATCACCATACGGATTTCGGACAAGGAACCTGAAAAAATAAACTATTATGAAATAGTATTTGCCTCCTTTGAGAATTTTTGTGCTGCCAATGATGTTGTTACTGTGAACGATTTTGACCCTCCATATCCAAGGACCATTCTTTTTACGGATCGGTCGTTTTCGGGAAAGACGATTAATTTTATTCTATATGTCAACAAAGATGAACTGCCGGAAATGGAGGTCAGAAGTGTCAGTTACAACTATTACAAATTTAAAAAAACATGGTATACACATGTGTATACTCAGGCGTGGGGTATGGAAACCATTGATGAGTTATTCAAAGGGGAGCCCACTGTTATGTTTTCAAATATTGAAAATGGGTATGGGGTTTTTGCTTCTTATGATGTCTTTCCTTTTGATTCACGATTTTAAACGAATGAAAACGATCTATTTAATACTGGCTTTATTAAGCTGTTGCCTGGTTTGCCATTCTCAGAATGGTATTTCAGGTCATGTATATGATCAAGAGACTGGAGAGGCCCTGATTGGCGTTTTAATTCGCATCGACAATGGGATTGGTGCAACAACGACCGATAACAATGGGTATTTCTATTTGAGAGAGTCATCGAAAGATACCATTCGCATTTCATGTGTTGGTTATGAAAAGAAAAAGATAGCAATGGATACGCTTAAAAATAAGCAACTAAATGTCTATCTAAAAAGTGGAGTGCTGCTTGATGAACTCATCGTAACAGGAAATGCATTTAAGCAGTTGCCCGCAGGAGCAATGTCTTTGTCTACCCAACAAATGAAACTGATTCCGAATTTGACCGGAGAGACTGATGTTCTAAAAGCGTTTCAATTACTGCCTGGTGTCCAGGGTGGATCAGAAGGGTCGGTTGGTCTGGTTGTAAGAGGGGGTACCAACGATCAGAATATTTATTTATTGGATGATGTTCCGCTTTATTATGTCAATCATATTGGAGGATTTGTTTCCATATTTGATGCATCAGCCATTAAGAATGCAACCCTTTACAAAGGATTTTTCCCTGCCTCTTTTGGGGGACGTTTATCTTCTGTAATGGATATCAGGCTGAAAGATGGGGATTCTTTTCATTCAAGAAAAGAACTGATGATTGGAACTTTGAACTCAAAGTTTTTTTGTGAAGGACCTTTTAAAAATCAGAAAACCACCTATTTGCTATCCTTCAGATTATGTAATCTTGGATTATATACCATTTTTATCGATCAGTTAAACTATTACTTTTATGATTTAAACGCAAAGTTGTCTCATAGAATAGATTCAAATAACAAGCTGTTGTTTACTGTATATTCAGGAACAGATCACTTCAAGGCTATAAATGATATGAAGGAATTAGATATCAATAGCACCAATTTGTACGATTTTGGCAATACGATGGCAAGCATCAAATGGGTTCGAATTTTGAATCCTTCGCTTACTTCAAATCTAACTGCATCCTACTCGAATTTTCAAAACATCAATAAAATGACCAGTAAGTTTGACAAGAAAAATCAAATGATGGATTACAACGAAACGTTAAGTTCTTTTGTAAAAGAGGCTCAGGCAAAAATAGACTTGAGTTATCTGAAATATTCAAATCATGCCATTCGATTTGGTTCTGTTTCAGCATTTCAGATGTTCAGACCTATGGTCTATTCGTTTAAACAGGAAGATAAGGCTCTAAATCTTGACACTGCAATTACCAAAGGAATCAATGCTTTGCAGAATAGTCTCTATCTGGAGGATAAAATGGAAGTGAATCGGATTATGCAACTAACCGCAGGATTGAGGTTCTCTACTTTTTCACCTGCCCATAAGAAAACCTATTACAATTTAGAACCCAGGATTTCAACCAGAATACTTTTTAAAGATCGCCTTTCCTTCAATCTGGGCTATTCGAGAATGAATCAATATGTTCATTTCTTGTCAAACAATGACGGCGGTTTTCCAAAAGATCTTTGGGTTACTTCTACCGAAAAAGTCAAACCGGAAATGTCAGACCAATATGAAATTGAGGCAAATTATAAGTTGTCAGACCATCTGTTTTTAAAGGTGGATCTCTATTATAAATTATTAAAAGGATTGATTGATTACAAAGAGAACAGTTCAAACTTTCAAAATTGGGAAGACAATGTAGAGTCAGATGGTCAGGGTAAGAATAGGGGAATAGAGTTGATGATAACTAAAGAAGATGGAAGGCTCAATGGTTTTATTTCCTATGTTTTTTCAAAATCGACCCGGCAATTTGACGGTCTGAATAACGGGAAAGAATTTCCTTTTAAATACGATTACCGCAATCAGGCAAACATTGTTCTAAATTATTGTGTGTCAAAACGAATGACCTTTGTAGCCACTTGGACGTACCATACTGGAAATGCGATTACTTTGGCCAAAGAGAAATATCGGATCATTGATGGAGGAGCGATGGAAGGTTCAAATGGTGAAGTTCATGTTTACAATGGAAGAAATGGCTTCCGGATGCCGGATTATCATCGGCTGGATTTGGGCATCAACTTTAAAAATGATCGGGATGAATGGCATTTTGGAATATATAATGCGTATAACAGGATGAACCCTTTTTACTATTACTTGTCTAAAAAAGTGGATAAATACGTATTGAAGCAACAAACGCTGTTTCCTTTTATACCTTCGATTTCGCACACGTATTATTTTTAAAAGGGATAAAATAAAAAACAGACGAAATCAAATGACTCCGTCTGTTTTTTATCCTACGATTTTATTAGTTCCTGAACACCAGCTGGTCTTCGTTCTCATCCACCACTATTGGTTTTGATTTGTCGATGTCCTGTGCAATTAATTTTTTTGAAAGCTCGTTCAGCAGGTAGCGTTGAAGGACACGTTTTACCGGTCTGGCTCCAAACTGAGGGTCGTATCCGATTTGGGCTATCCAGTGGATGGCTTTTTCTGTAACGTCCAGTTTGACACCGTTATCTTCCAGCTGCCGGATGATGCCATTCAATTGCAGATGGACAATCTTCTGGATTTCAGATTGACTGAGAGGGGTGAACATGATCAGTTCGTCAATTCGGTTCAGGAATTCCGGTTTGATGGTCTGTTTCAGCAATTCGAAAACGTTGGTTTTAGTGGATTCAATGATTTCATCCCTGTTGGTGAGGTTCATTTTTTCAAAACTGTCCCGAATCATGCTGGATCCGATGTTGGAGGTCATGATGATGATGGTGTTCTTGAAATTGACCACACGACCTTTGTTGTCGGTCAGTCTGCCGTCGTCCAGGACCTGAAGCAGGACGTTGAAAACATCCGGATGCGCCTTTTCGATTTCGTCGAACAGAACGACAGAATAGGGTTTGTGGCGGATGGCTTCGGTCAGTTGACCACCTTCGTCGTAGCCGACATAACCTGGAGGAGAGCCGATCAGTCGGGTCACGGAAAATTTTTCCTGATATTCCGACATGTCAATTCGAGTCATTTTGTTCTCGTCGTCAAACAGGTAGTCAGCCAGTGCTTTGGCCAGTTCGGTCTTGCCAACACCAGTCGTACCCAGAAAGATAAAGGATCCGATGGGGCGCTTCGGGTCGTTTAGCCCGGCCCGGCTGCGTCGGACGGCATCTGAAACGGCTGAAATGGCTTCGTCCTGTCCGATAACGCGCTTGTGCAGCTCTTCTTCCAGGTGCAGGAGCTTGTCTTTTTCGCTCTGCATCATCTTGTTGACGGGTATACCTGTCCAACGGGAAACGACATCGGCAATGTCCTGGGAATCCACTTCCTCCTTGATCATCGGGTTGTCGCCCTGCATTTGGTGCAGGGTTTCCTTGGTGCTGTCTATGGCTGCCTGGGTTTCCTTCATTTTGCCGTAGCGGATTTCGGCCACTTTGCCGTAATCGCCTTCTCGTTCTGCTTTGTCTGCTTCGAATTTCAGGTTTTCCAGGTCAATCTTGCCTTGTTGGATTTTGTTGATGAGTGCCTTTTCAGAGCTCCATTTGGCTTTGATCTTGCTGCTGTCCTCTTTCAGGTTGGCGATTTCCTGATTCAGCTGAGAAAGTTTGGACTGGTCGTTTTCGCGTTTGATGGCTTCACGTTCAATCTCCAATTGCATGATGTTGCGTTCGATCTTGTCCAGTTCTTCAGGAACGGAGTCAACCTCCATCCTTAGTTTGGCCGCTGCTTCATCCATCAGGTCGATGGCTTTGTCGGGCAGGAAACGATCGGAAATGTACCTGCTGGAAAGTTCCACCGCAGCAATCAGGGCATCGTCCTTGATCCGCACTTTATGATGGTTTTCGTAACGCTCTTTTAATCCTCGCAGGATGGAAATGGTGGTGGGTTCGTCCGGTTCGTTGACCTGAACGATCTGGAAACGACGTTCCAGGGCTTTATCTTTTTCGAAATATTTTTGGTATTCGCTCAGGGTCGTGGCCCCGATGGCACGGAGTTCGCCTCTGGCCAGTGCCGGTTTCAGGATGTTGGCCGCATCCATGGCACCTTCACCACCGCCTGCTCCAACCAAGGTGTGGATCTCGTCTATGAACAGGATAATTTCACCTTCTGCGCTGATGACTTCGTTGATGACCGATTTCAGTCTTTCCTCAAACTCACCTTTGTATTTGGCGCCGGCTATCAATGCACCCATATCCAGGGAGTAAAGTTGCTTGCTCTTCAGGTTTTCAGGTACATCGCCCTGGATGATGCGGTGGGCAAGACCTTCGGCTATGGCGGTTTTACCGGTACCTGGTTCACCTATCAGAATGGGGTTGTTTTTGGTACGTCGGCTTAGAATCTGCAGGACACGACGAATCTCTTCATCACGGCCAATGACCGGGTCCAGTTTTCCGGAACGGGCACGTTCATTCAGGTTGATGGCATATTTGTTCAGGGCATTGTAGGTTTCTTCGGCAGACTGGCTGTTGACCTTCGTGCCTTTTCTCAATTCCTGAATAGCTGCATGCATCACTTTTTCAGTGAGGCCTGCATCTTTTAACAGACCGGATACGGCATTCTTTTCTGTCAGCAAGGCCAACAGGATAAATTCCAGAGAGACAAACTGGTCGCCTTCCTTGCCGGAATAATCGATCGCTCTTTGAAGAACGGAGTTTGTTTCGCGGGAAAGATAGGGCTCCGCATTTGTAACGCGGGGATAACTGCTCATCAGATTTTCCAGTGAAGCATCGAGCAGATTGGTGTTCGCTCCTGATTTCTGGAAGATAAAATTGGTGACACTTTCCCCGACATTCATGACCCCTTTCAGCAGGTGTGATGTTTCAATGGATTGCTGTTGTTTACTGGTGGCCAAATCAATGGCTTTCTGGACAGCTTCCTGAGATTTGATGGTGAAATTATTGAAGTTCATACTGGTTTTTTGTTTTAAACAACCAAGTTACCGCAATAGTTTTGCCAAACAACTCAAACCGCCAGATTGACAGCGTGATTTTTAAATCGCTGCCAAAATGGCGGTTTAATGACTAATATTGGTTAGTTCTATACGACCAGTTCGTTGCCCACTTTACGTGCTCTGTCTGGTTTGTCCAGGTCTATGCCTTTGGCCAAACCGATCTCAACCAACAAGTTCCAGCCTGCACACAGGAGTACATAGGGTTTCATTTCTCCGGCATTTGGTATGCGAATGGTAGTGAAGGGGGTATCGTGATCGGATATTGCTACCACTTTCAGACCCACACCTTGTTCCAATACTTCCTGAAATTTCTGGATTTCATCATCGATGGGGTCTATGACAAATACGATATCTCCTTTTTCCATCACTTCCTCAATACCGTGAACAGCATAGGTTCCTTCGAGAAAATCGGATTTCTTTCTGGTTATTTCGTTGGTTTTCAGTGTCAGTTCTTCAGCTACCCCGTCGTTGTAACCTGCAAAATAAATGGTTGGGGCTTTTACTGCCCAATCGATCACTTCCTGAGGAATGGTCAAGGTCAGGGCTTGTTCCAATAAAACCGGTAAGTTGGCCAATTCGGTCGATTTATCCAGGCCCTGGATATGCCAGAGGATGGACTCATAGAACATGGCCTGCTCCACAACGCTTTTTGTAGCTGCCACGGCTTGTTCCCAGCCGCATTTGAGTACCCAGGATTCCTTACATTCTTTTTCCAGCAGGGTGCCTTCGTTGGCAGTCAGTGCATAACGGTCGTCGTTTCCGATGGCTGCCAGTTTTTTCGCCAGAAGTATCACTTCCTTGGTGCGACCTGAATTGGAGGCACAAAATACGGCGAATTTGGAAAGGTCGTATTGCGCCGACTGACGAGAGCCGTCTGTGGCAATGGATACATCCATGCCCCATTGCAGGGATTTTCGAATCGCATTTTTGGCTGGAAAGATTCGGCTGGAACCTTCTCCGGTCAAAAATAACTTGCCTTTTCCCTTGATGGCTTTGGCTACGTTCCTGGTTTGTTCAGGTTTAAATCCTTCTACAACTCCGATTGTTTGCATCATTTCCTGAACCAATGCATACTTCGAATACTTGGGGTCTGTTAAGTTCATACTTTTGTGTACTTGATTAAGTAATTATTTATGATACAGAAATACGTCTATTTTCTATTCCGGATGCTTTCCACTTTGGTTTTATAGGCTTCGGTTTCTTTCCGAACCTGGACGATAAAGCTATTGTCATCGATGGTTCCGATGGCTGCTGTCATTTCTTCTTCGTTTCGGAAGGTGGATTTACGGAACGCGTTATCATAATCTTTTTTGCGTGATTTATACACTTCTTCGCAAACAAAATCCTTGATTTCTATGGATTGGTTAAGGGCTGAAATCCATTGGTTTTCTGTGAGGCTTTCTGTTTCGAATAGTTCACAAAGGAGTGCCCAGGCGTGTTTTTGTTTATCAAACGGATAATTTTCCCAAAGTTTATCGTAGACTTGGTGAATTTCACCCCAGGTGTTTAGTTTACCGGAACCGATATTGGACCGAAGTTCGTCCAGATCTTTCTGATGCATCAGTTGTCCGCCTAAATTGACCCATTCTTTTACACGTTTACCTTTCAGGTCTTTGCCCATGGATGAGCAGGTCGCGTTTGGATGTTTTTCCATATATTCCGTGAGGTTGTTCATGGAATAATGCAACAACATGTCGTTATAGGCCAGGTACGCTTTTTGTGCTTTAAGAATGACAACTCTACGTTTGCTACACTCCATCTTTTCACCCAGGACTTCTAAATCGTCCATTTCCTCGGGTTTTTCAATCAGGAGCTTACGTCCCATTTCACTCAACTCCTCCTGAGTATAGCCTTTTGTTGCTTCCCCTTTTTTTCTGAGAAAGGCTTTGGCAGTCCAGATTTCCAGAAGGTATTTTGCATGGATGATTTCTTCAACAGAATCGGGCGCAAGGGCTTCAAATTCTATGTGCTGTTTTTTATTGACCCTGATATCGCGCTGTTTGTATTTCCAGGAGTTGCGGGTGAGGGCGTACATATTGTACATCCACCAGAAAGCAGGCATAACCTCCAGCTGATCTTTGGTCACATTGTTGTTGAGAAGGGAGAAAGGAAGTGGAATATCCAGTTCGGAAGGATAATCTGCCTTGGAAAGCAGTGTGAAGGAGGCGAAACGGCACGAATGCTTGACACTGGTGCAAAGCCCTGGCCAGAACCCGCGTCCGGCTTGTATTTCATTGTCGTTGGAGCGGCTGTTGTGATTGGAACCCATCGTCGCACCTGCTGCCAGGTTGCTTTGTCCCATCACACAGGCGGCGACCAGGAAAGAGTTGTTGTGGTGCTGCTCGTGAGCAGGGAAGATGAGGTTGTTCAAGACTTCGCAGCAAGAGATGGTTGAATTGTCTCCGAGGAAAGAATTGAGCAACCTGGCACCGTATTTCAAGTGTGAATTGTTACCGATGATAAAACGCACGGCCATGCACCCATAAAAGATATGACATCCCAAACCGACGATTCCATTCACCAGTTCAACGCCTTCGCCAATCTGAGTGGGCTCTGCTTCCGATGAATTTATGGTGATGTTTTTCAGCTTGTTGGCACCTTTGATGTAACAATGTGGCCCTATCTTGACATCTTTGATGATGGAGCAATTCTTTATGACGCAATGACTCCCAGTGGTACCGTAATAACCCCGGCGATTGTCCATGCTGTTTTGAGTAATCTTCTTCAGGTTTGCCTGTAAAGGGGCGTCATCAATAAACTTGGCCCAAAGGTAGGCATCAGCGGTCAGCATTCCATTGAAAGGCGCCACTTGTCTGCAGCCGGTTTCGTTCATCAGATCCAGCCAGACGCGTACATTTTCGGGTTCACCTTCCTTGACGATCCCATTGCCGAACTTGGCGTGATCGGTCGTGTTCATTTCCTGAATGTTGAAAAGGATACTTTGGTCTCCGATAATGTAATGGCTCAGATAATGAACATCGTGAATAGCTACGTCGTCGCCGATATCGCAGGAAATGATCATGCTGTTGGTGATTCCGGCTGCTACCCTCAGATCGTGATGCTGCAGTGTTACATTCCGGACACACCCAATTCTGACAAGACCATAAAATCTGGTATTCTTGATTCTCCTGGGATCAAACTGGTCTGTAACCAAGACCTCATCCCAATTACTGGCTGTGTTGTCATTTTTAACCAGTCTTTCCAATTCATCGGAATGAAGTTGCCTCCATTTGGACTTTGGTGTTTTTGATTGTTCGTTACGCAGATAAAATTCATCTTTTCCCTGAGGCAGGAATTCGGATGGAATGAAGTTTTTTCCCATTTCATCCTGAGGTAGTATCAGTACCGTGTTCATAGGTCTGTATGTTTAGGTATCAAAAATAACACAATGGGAAAGTACAGCACTAATTTTGACTGTTTATTTTTTCAAAAAATAGAATTATCTAAGCGAAATACCTTTTTGAGCGATTAAATGGACCATTTTTTAGAAAGTATAACCAAGTTTTAATTTTAAGACAGTCTCATCGAATGAAAAGACAGACCATGATTTCCAGATTTTCTGCAGTTCATATCCAAAACTAAGCAAAAAGAAGTGTCCGTTTCCCAAAGATGGATTCAAACCGACTGCTGCGTAATAACCCGGATAAAATTCTTCGTCGTCTAGTCCTACATAATTCCGGTATTCGTTGTTTAAACCGATTTCAATGCTTGGTCGAACTTTCATGTTTTGATAGATGTATTTGCCTCCAAGATTTGCAGCATATCGATAACGATTATTTCCGAAACCCTCTGCCAGTTTGGTAACAGATAAATCTGCCTGCAGGCTTAAAAACTTTATCCATCGGGGTATTGAAAGGTTGATTTGTGCACCAATGATGGGTGAAATACTGTTTTCTACCCTGGAAGACCGGTTTCCGTAGTCATTATTATTATAATTCAAGCAATAATCCGATGCTACATAGATGGTGTAATTGAATTTGTAATAATGTGTGTCCGGTTTTGTAACGAATTCAATGCATTCCTCACCGGATGTACAGACCATTTTGTGATAATCTTTGGTTAGCTCCACCATGGTTTCTTGCTTAAAATTTGACTGAAGTGCTTCATTTCCAATTGGTTCACAATCTCGAAAAATATAACGAAGCATTCCCTTGTATTTGTTATCTTCCCGGTTTTTCAGGCTTCCATTATCAATCACGATCACTTTATCCGGTCCCTTGGTTATGAAATTCATTTCTCCATTTTCATTTTCGAAGAAGTAAAAATGATTGAAATAGATATCGCTAGAAGCATCTGATTTTTCTGTGTAGTAATAAAGATTCATAATACCTTTTACCAGATATTCCAAAAAGACGGTACGAGCAGAGTCTTTTATTGTAACAGATTTTGTCACATAAAACCGACCTACATCCGTGAATCGATATCCTGCTATCTGTCCAGGTAAAAAAAATTGTTCCTTATCGTTTAAATTCGTCTTGAAATGGCAAACCTTTGCATTCTGAATATCTGTTTTGTAATTAATGTAGCCTCTGAGCGTATCGTACGTATTTGTGATGATATATCCTGGACTATAGTTTTCTTGGGCATTAATTGAAATGAAGAAGCAAAAAAGAATTAGGAAAGTTGGTATAAATCGTTTCATGAATTATAGATAAATCGTTTTAGAATATGTAGCCCAGTTTGAACTGAAACGAATCCATTTCCTGAAAATTGACCTGACTGACACGGAACAAAAGATAATGATCATTCCCCAGATTATAATCCAATCCTAGGGATGCATAAAAACCAGTAAAGTAATACATGGTGGGAAAATGATTTCCATCAGTGATCCGGTGTCTTGTTATTGTTTCAGTCGTTACCTGATTAACGTATTTAATGTATAAATGTTCTTTCTCCTGAAAAGAATAATCACCCAGCGTGCCTGCTTCAAATGTTGGCCGGAAGCGTCCTGTTGGTAAAGCGAACCTGAAACCGATCAGATTAAGTATCCGATAGGCCTGGTATCTGAAGGTGAGACTATTGGCCGTGTATCCGTCAATATCATAAACAGGAATCCAATTACTGGTCACATCAACGTTTCCGGTGTTCATTCTGGTCAAGGACAAATCGACCAGAAAACTTAAAGACTTTTTCCATTTAGGTGCAGATACATTCAATTGTCCTCCAATCATGGGTGACGTACCATTCATTGACCTATGAAAGTTTCTGTGAAAATAGGTGGTTGGAAATGAAGTGAGATCCAGGCCCCCATACGCTGAAAATTCCATCTTAATACGACGTTTGTCCATACCTGTCTCAAATTCGTAGTGTTTTTCCTGACCACCGCAAAGAGTGTTGTATTCCTTAACAAGACCAATCATATCTTCATGTCTGAACTGTGACCGTTCTATTTGTTTAAATAGGGGCTCACAATTCCGGAAAACATATTTCAATACCGCTTTATTCCTGTTTTCTGCAACGACTTTACCGTCATCTGTTGTTTTTTTATCGCCATAGTTGTTCGTGACTGGTACTATTTTCCCTTTTTCATCTTCAAAAAGGTAGTAACTGAATAAGTCTCTATTGTCCTGAAAATAATAGAGGTTCATAGCGCCTTTATACAAGTATTCGAGAAAGACAGTGCTTTCAGTATTCTTTATCACAAACGTTTTCGAAACATAATACGTTTTCTCATTTGTAAAGTGAAAACCTGTAATCTGACCAGGCAGAAAAAGCTGTTCTTTTTCGTTTTCACTCACTTTGAACCTGCATGCTATGGCATTTTCACCTTCAACCCTGTAATCGACCAGGCCCTGAATCGTATCCAATGCATTTGTGACAATGTAGCCAAGCTTGAAATTAGTTTGTGAATGGGCTAAAAGGATTGAGGTCAGAAAGAAAAGAAATAAAGAATATGTCCTCTTCATATTATTATGGTATAATTTGAGGTGAAGTTGATAGTTTACAAAGATAAAAAAAATACAAATAAAGAATTTATTAAAGTCATTTTTTTAAATACTTTTGAGATGCACCAAAGACCTTAAAGCAACAGCACATGAAAAAACCATTTATTCTATATTTTTTAGTCCTTATTACTGCATTGTCAGGGTTCACTGCCTGCAAACAAACACAGAGCCTGGTCTATCAAAATACCAAACTGAGCTTTGAGCAACGTACGGAAGATCTATTGTCCAGATTGACGTTGCAGGAGAAAGTCAGTCTGATGTGTCATGAATCCCCCGCCATTGACCGATTGGGGATACCTGCCTATAACTGGTGGAACGAATGTTTGCACGGTGTGGCCCGCTCCGGTAAGGCCACCGTCTTCCCTCAGGCCATAGGCATGGCTTCCATGTGGGATAGCGAGGAGATGTACACCATTGCGAATGCCATTTCCGATGAGGCTCGTGCCAAACACCATGCATACGTGGCTCGTGGAGAACGCGTCATCTATCAGGGACTGACATACTGGACCCCAAACATCAATATTTTTCGCGATCCACGCTGGGGCAGGGGCATGGAAACCTATGGAGAGGATCCCTATCTGACCGGTGAGCTTGCTGTTCCATTCGTAAAAGGACTGCAGGGGGATGATCCCAAATACCTCAAACTGGTGGCTACTGCCAAGCATTTTGCGGTTCACAGTGGTCCGGAATCGACCCGTCATTCCTTTGATGTTTGGCCTTCAAACCGCGATTTGGCGGAAACGTATACCCCCCATTTCAGGAAAGTGGTGAAAGAAGCCGGTGTCTATTCTGTGATGTGCGCTTATCAAAGAATCAAAGGTGCTCCGTGTTGTGGCAGCTTTTTTTTGGAAAACCTCCTTCGAAATGAGTGGGGCTTTGAAGGTTACATCGTTTCGGATTGTGGTGCCGTACAGGATTTCTATGCAGATTATGGCCATAAAGTCGTCGGAACCAGAGAAGAGGCTGCAGCCATGGCGGTCAAGGCAGGTACAGACCTGAATTGCGGAGACAGCTATCCGGCTTTGGTCAAGGCTGTTGAACAAGGACTTATAAAGGAAGCGGAATTGGATGTTTCGGTGAAAAGACTGCTTTTGGCCAGAATGAAACTGGGCCAGTTTGATTCCGACAAGAAAGTGAGCTATTCACAGATTCCCTATTCGGTGGTCGACAGTAAGGTGCATCAGCAAATTGCACTCGATGCTGCCCGTAAATCCATCGTACTGCTCAAGAATGAAAACAACCTGCTACCGCTTAGTAAAAAGCTGAAGAAAGTGGCGGTGATAGGCCCGAATGCAGATGATCTGGAGGATGTATTGGCGAATTACTACGGATTTCCATCGAATCCAAAAACACCGTTGACAGGTATCCGTGAGAAACTGCCCGATGCAGAAGTCGTTTTTGCACAGGGTTGCGAACTGGCTGCCAAACTTCCTTTTTTTGAGGTGCTTCCCAACGAACTTGTTTATTCGAACGAAAGACTTGCTAGCCATGGTTTTAATGCCGAATACTTTGATAATTCCAGACTGGAGGGTAAACCATTGCATGTCAGAACGGATTCGGTCATACATTTTTCATGGAAAGCTCAGGCTCCTTTTTCGGATATGAACCCCAGGCAGTTTTCCATCCGATGGTCCGGAATTCTGATACCAAAAGTCAGCGGAGAATATGCCCTCGGAGGGGAAGGGTTCTCCCGTTTTGAACTTTTTGTCGACGACAAAAGGATAGCAGGATGGTGGAACCGTAATGAGCGACACAAGGAGTACGAATTGATGCAGCTGGAAGCAGGAAAGAAATACCGGATCCGGATGGACTATATACAGGACAATACCGAGGATCCTACCATTTCTTTGTTGTGGAGTAAACCCAAACCCAATTTAATGCAAGAAGCCCTGGAACTGGCAAAATCTTCGGACGTAGTCATTCTGTGTATGGGTTTGAGTCCCCTTCTGGAAGGCGAAGAAATGAGGGTCAAGGTGGATGGCTTTTCAGGTGGCGACAGGCAGGATATCAAACTTCCTGCCACACAAACCGAGCTGATGAAGGAAATCTACAAACTGGGAAAACCAACGGTATTGGTGCTTTTAAACGGTAGCGCAGTGGCTTTCAATTGGGAGAACGAGCATATTCCCGCCATCGTGGAAGCCTGGTATCCGGGTCAGGCAGGTGGAACTGCCATAGCCGATGTCCTTTTCGGGGATTACAACCCGGCAGGCCGTTTACCGCTGACCTTTTATTCATCCATTGACCAGATTCCGGCTTTCGATGAATACGATATGTCGGGCAAAACCTATCGTTTTTTCAAGGATAAGCCACTTTACGAATTTGGTTACGGCCTGAGTTATACCAGCTTTAACTACGCTTTTGATCGGATTCCGACAAAAGTCAGGACTGGAGAATCGTTTGAGGTTTCAGTTCATGTAAAAAATACGGGTAAAATGGATGGAGATGAAGTCGTGCAATTGTATGTCTCCTTGCCCGATTCTAAATTACAGGTACCTGTACGTTCCTTGCAGGGTTTCAGACGCATTCACTTAAAGGCAGGTGAGAGCCGGAAAGTCAGCTTTCGTTTAACTCCCACGCAGATTGCCGCATTCGATGAAAATGGAGTGGCTCAGGTCTTTGCCGGAAAAGTGCTTGTCTCGGTCGGTGGAAAACAACCCGATGCGGAGTCCATGGCTCAGGGTACCGTGGTACAGCAAACTATAGAGATGATAGGGGATACCTATTTTCCGGAAGAATAAAAGCTGTTTCAAAAGACTGCAAAACTCTGTTTTACCGATCATTGGGCTATATTTTCGTATTATAAATACAATCCGAAAAGCCTGATCGTTCGAGATTTGTCTCTTTTGAAACAGCTTTATAAGTTGATGATCTTATTCGTTTGAAAGCGAATAGGGGAAATCTGATTTTAGTGTTCCTCTTTCCTTGTTGGGCTTGGAGGACATTTCCATTTCGATGGTTGCACCTTTCAACAACTCTTCGTGTCTGATAAAGTTTTTGGTGTAGGTTTTGCCATTCATTTTCATGTTATTGATGTATTTGTTATCAACCCCATTGTTGTTGGATTTGATCACGATTTCCTTGCCGTTTTCCAGATGCACTTTCATCGATTTAAACAGTGGTGAACCAATCACATATTCATTTGTTCCCGGACAAACGGAGTAGAAACCCATAGCTGAAAAGACATACCAGGCAGAAGTTTGTCCGTTGTCTTCATCTCCGCAATAACCATCAGGTGTGGGTTTATACAAAATATCCATACCCTTACGAATCCAATATTGGGATTTCCAGGGTTCGCCCGCATAATTGTACAAGTACATCATGTGTTGAATGGGCTGATTACCATGTGCATATTGTCCCATGCCAATGGCCTGCATTTCACGTTCTTCGTGAACCAGGTCACCCGGTTTTTCTGTTCTGCCATAATTTGGTGACATGATAAAGACGGAATCAAGCATCGAAACAAAGGTTTTCTGCCCACCCATCAGATCCATCAATCCGTTGATATCGTGGAAAACAGACCAGGTGTAATGCCAGCTGTTGCCTTCGGTGAAAGCGTCCCACCATCTTTCAGGTTTGAAATTGCTTGGGAATGAACCATCTTTGTTGCGGCCACTCATCATATTGAATTCCTTGTTGAAGGTTTTCTTGTAGTTTAAACTCCGTTGATGGTATAGTTCAATTTCCTCTGAAGGTCTGTTCAATTTTTTACCCATCTGATAAATACACCAGTCGTCGTAAGCATATTCCAGAGTACGGGAGGCATTGTCCCTGATATCGACATCGTACGGCACATAGCCCAGTTTGTTGTAGTATTCATGGCCCAATCGGCCGGATGATCGTACGTTTGGATGAACTTTGTCGGTTCCATACAAAATGCCTTCGTACATTTTAACAGCATCTTTTTTGATGAGGCCCTTCATAAAGGCATCTGTAATGACGGATGCTGAAGCATTTCCAACCATGCAGTCGCGATGACCCGGGCTCGCCCATTCAGGGAAGAAGCCGCTTTCCAGGTAAGAATTCAGCAAACCTGCCTGAATTTTTTCACCCATGGAAGGGTAAACCAGATTTACATAGGGTATCAGACCTCTGAATGTATCCCAAAAGCCCATGTCTGTGAACAGATAGCCCGGTAGTACTTTTCCATTGAATGGACTGTAATGCACCGTTTCACCCTGAGCGTTTATTTCATAAAATTTTCTGGGGAAAAGCAGTGTCCGGTACTGACAAGAGTAAAAGGTTCTTATGTTATCGATGTTATCGTCTTCTACTTCTATTTTCCCAAGCATTTCATTCCAGGTGTTCTTGCAGCTCTCTTTGGTGGCATCAAAAGTTGGTTTGAGTTCCTTCAGGTTCAGTTCCGCTTGTTCGAAACTGATAAAGGAGGAGGCCACTCTGGCATGCACGACTTCACCATTTTTTGTCGAAAAGCCGATGATGGCACCCGAATGGTTTGTTTTTGCTTCCAATTCTCCTTCTTTGATGGCCTTATCCGCAACCGAAGCGCTGTAGGTGAAGGCTTTATCAAACACAATGACAAAATAATTCTTGAAATTGTCTGGAACGCCACCACTGTTTTTTGTCGTGTATCCGATAATCTTCTTTTCTTCGGGAATGATCTTTACATAAGACCCATTGTCAAAGGCATCTACAACAATATAAGCATTCTTTTGTTCCGCAAAAGTAAACCGAAACATGGCTGCACGTTCAGTAGGTGTTATTTCGGTGGTGACATCGTAATCAGAAAGGAAGACCTTGTAATAATAAGGTTTCGCTGTTTCTGCTTTGTGGCTGAACCAGCTGGCTCTTTTATCCTGATCAAATTCCGGCTTACCGGTCAAAGGCATAATGGAGAATTGACCATAATCGTTGATCCATGGACTGGGTTGATGGGTTTGCTTGAAACCTCTGATTTTATCCGATGCATAGGTATACGCCCAACCGTCGCCCATTTTCCCGGTTTGAGGCATCCAGAAGTTCATACCCCAGGGCATGGCAATGGCAGGATACGTATTTCCATTGGATAGAAGATACTTTGAATCAGTACCCATCAGGGTATTGACGTAATCCACATAGTTTTTATTCTGTGAGAGTACTCCACTGGAATGGAGTATCAGGCAACAGATAATTAGCACTTTAAATCTTTTCATTTTTTAGTAATTTGATTGTTTTTCTTTTTGCAAATGTAGAAAAAAAAGGGTTTATGGCAGAACTTACTTACTTCACATGGAAATTGTAAGTTCCCGATTTCAGTTCATAGATCACTTTTTTGGCCTCTTTTCTCACTAAAGTAACGCCCTGGGCTTTATCTGCACGTACTCCACTTTCAAAGAAACTGTCCGTATTTTTTTGAAGTGGAAGCGTCAATGTTGCAGTTGTATTGGCAGGAATGGCAATTGTATAGGCAATTTTTCCTTTCTTATCCATTTTCCAGGAGCTCTTGATAGGGCCATAATAGGAGTGGTATTTGCCTTCAACTAGCGTGATGCGTTCTTGTCCGGTTGGAAGTTGATCTCTCAAGTCAGGCATTGGTTGCAGGTGGATGTGTTTAAAACCTGGAGCAGTTTCATCTGTGTCAATACCAGCCATATAGCGAAACATCCATTCTCCGATAGCGCCATACGCATAGTGATTGAACGAATTCATGCTCACATCCCCGAACCCTTTCTCGAGGGTATAGGAATCCCAGCGCTCCCAGATGGTGGTAGCGCCCTGGTCGACGCTGTAAAGCCAGGATGGATTATTTCTCTGAAGTAAAAGATTATAGGCGGTGTTGATGGCTCCGTTTTCACTCAAAGTCTGGTTCAAGGTTCCTGTCCCGATAAAACCGGTACTGAGCTTATCTCCGTTATCAGCAATCTTTTTGGTCAGGTATGCGACTCCGTTTTCTTTGGACTTCACATTGGGAAACAATCCAAGCTTTAGTGCAAGCAGGTAAGCAGTTTGAGAGGTTTCCTTCAGACTTCCATCCGAATGGACATATCTTTTCTGATATTCGTCCTTAATCTTTTCATACAGCGTGCTGTACTTGGCTTGCTTCATGTCGTAAACATCTCCTGCTTCTACAGATAAGGCAGCAGACATTTTGGACATCAGTCGGGCCACATAGGCATAATAACAAACGCTGACATACCGGTTGTCTGTTTTTTCATAGGCTATCCAGTCTCCATAATTTGTACCTGATCCATTAAATCGAAAACCATTGCCAGCCTGAGCAGCGAGGAAATCCATGTGTTTTTCCATCGATTCGAAATTTTCTGAAATAAGATCGATGTCGTTGTACATCAGATAGATGTTCCAGGGTACTATGATTCCGGCATCACCCCAGGCACCTTGTCCATAACCCACCCAGGCAATGGGGGCAACGTCGGGAAAGGCACCGTCTTTACGCTGACTGTCTCTCATGTCACCCATCCATTTGTGAAAGAACGAGGCAACATCGGCGTTGTAGGATGCTGCTCTGGAAAAGATCTGGGTATCTCCGGTCCAACCCAGTCGTTCGTCCCTTTGAGGACAATCCGTCGGTATACTCAGGAAGTTGCTCCGCTGACCCCATATGATGTTGCTGTACAGCTGATTGACAAGAGGGTTGCTGGTCTTGAACGAGGAGCCTTCTTTGTTGGCTGAACCAACGACCTCACCCGAAAGGGACACTATCTGAACATCTTCTGTAGCTGTGATTTCGCAATACCTGAAACCGAAAAAGGTGAGTGAAGGTTGATAGGTTTCTCCTTCTTCAGCACCTTTAAAGGTGTATTTCAAAGTTGCCTTTGCCGAACGAAGATTGGCGGTATAAATGCTTCCGGCAGGGCCATCGTTTCCCTTTGAAGACTGACCGGAGTCGTTTAGCATCTCACCAAAACGGATTTTCATTTGAGTACCGGCATTGGATTTAGCCGTAAATTTAACCCACCCCACCATGTTCTGGCCCATGTCGTAAACAACGGTTTCGTCTTTTTTCAGATGGATGGAACCCGGTTCTTTAAGCATCTTGATGGTGTTTATGATACCGTAAGTCGTACCATTCTCCTTTTTGCCGTTGTATTGAGTGATAGTTACGGGTTGACGTGTCAGTTCAGGCCGAACCTGTACGGCAGGACCCACAAAAGCTTTCAACTGTCCTTTGAAATCGTTGGAAACATTCGTTTGCAACCAGGATGAGTCATCGTAGCCGAATGTTTTCCAGGCACTCTCCTTGCGGGCGTCATAGGATTCACCCATATAAATGTCAGCCATTCTGACTGCGCCTTCAGAAGATGTCCGCCAGGTGTTGTCGGTTACGACTGTTTTGCTTGAGCCATCAGTATATAAAATAACAAGTTTGCCTATAAAACTCAAATCCAGATTTCCATATTGTCCATGACAGACAGGCCCTCTCCACCATCCGGAAGCAACTTGTGCACCAATGACATTGCTTCCTTGCAGAATCATATTGGTGACATCGTATGTGGTATATTGTACGGTTTTGCTGTAATCCGTCCAACCCGGCATCAGCTCGTCGTAAACGATCTTATTGTCATCTGAAGTGGTGCCGACTCTTTTTCCATTGATGAAAAGGTCGTAGACACCCAGCGCAGAGGAATAGATTTTAGCAGATTTAATGCTCTGTTTTTCGATTTCAAAGGTTTTTCTGAACATGGGAATACCACTTTCATCCATGGCATCTTGATTGATTTTGGATGATTTGATCCATTGGGCATTGTCCCAACCTGAATTAAGCAGGCTTGTTTCGAAAAATGCTGTTTCGGTGGAAGTTATTCTCTTGTCGTTGGTCCAGACGTCCACTTGCAAATAATAGCGAGTGGAGGGTTGAAGCGCAGGTCCTTGATATTTGTTGTTGACGGAATTGTCGGATGTCACTTTTCCGGAATTCCATACTTCGTTCGAACCGTCTTTGTCTGTAGAAATTTTAATCTGATAGGCGATTTGCTTTACATTCCGTGTGGTAGCTACTATTTCCCAGCTGAAACGCGGAGTAGACTTGTCAATACCAATGGGGTTTTGTAAATAGTCCGTGCGAAGGTTCAGTACTTCCGTTGCACTATGGGCGAAAGTGTTGAATGTAAAGACCAGGATGAGGCCCAGTAAAAGTCTCATATTCTTCATTGGAAATCAATTAGTTGATTTAATATTGGCAAGGCTTTCAGCACATCTTTCTCCATCAATAGCTGCACTGACGATACCACCAGCATAACCGGCTCCCTCACCACAGGGAAACAATCCTTTTATCTCAATGTGTTCCAGCAATTGCGGATCACGCAGGATGCGAACGGGTGAGGAGGTGCGGGTTTCAACTCCGAGTAAAACGGCCTCATTGCTGAGGAAACCTTTGCTGCTTTTGTTGAATATCTGGAAGCCATCTTGTAGGCGGCTTGATATGCCTTTGGGCAGCCATTTATCGATGGCGGAGCTATGGATACCGGGTACATAGGAGGAGACGGGCAGGGTTTGTGAAAATTTACCCTGTACAAAGTCCGTCATGCGTTGAGCCGGTGCTGTCTGGGAAGAACCACCCTCGATGTAACTGAGTTTTTCGAGTTGTTCCTGAAAATGCATCAATGCCAGTTCTGATGGAATATTGGCAAGTTCGGGATCTGATAATTTTATCGGATTTTCAGCAATGTCTTCCGGGTGAAATTCCACCACCATTCCAGCATTGGACCATTTGGAGCCACGGTTGGAAGGGGACATTCCATTGACCACAACCTGTTCAGGACCACTGGCGGCCGGTACAATAAAACCTCCCGGACACATGCAAAAGGAATAGACACCGCGATCACGAACCTGTGTGACAAAACTGTATTCGGCAGCTGGCAGGTAAGCCCCTCGTCCTTCCGGTGAGTGGTACATGATTTGATCTATCAATGCTTGTGGGTGCTCCAGGCGGACACCCAGTGCCAGACTTTTGGCTTCCTGACGGATGCCTTTTTTGGATAAAAGCCTGTAAACATCTCTGGCTGAATGACCTGTTGCCAGAATGACCGGACCTCTGAATTCTTTACCGTCTGAAGTGAGAATACCAACAACTGCACTTTCATGCAGAATGATATCGTCCATACGGGTTTCAAAATGAACTTCTCCACCACACGACCTGATTTTTTCCCGCATACCTTCAATGACGGCAGGCAGTTTGTCGGTGCCTATGTGCGGATGGGCATCCACCAGGATGGAAGGGCTGGCTCCGAACTGACAGAAAACCTGCAGGATTTTTTCCACATTTCCGCGTTTCTTACTCCTTGTATAAAGTTTCCCGTCCGAGAAGGCACCTGCACCACCTTCCCCGAAACTGTAGTTCGATTCGGGGTTCACTTTTTTCTCACGTGAAATCAGTGCGAGATCCCGTTTGCGTTCGTGTACGGATTTACCACGTTCTATGACAATGGGTTTTATGCCCAGCTCGATGAGGCGTAAAGCGGCGAAGAGTCCACCGGGTCCTGCACCCACAACGATCGCAGTGCTTGATGCGGAAACATCTGGATAGTCGATGGGGGAAAAACGTGCTTCATCAGGCTGCTCATTCAGATAGACCCGAACCCTCAGATTGACGAGGATGGTGCGCTGACGAGCATCGATGGAGCGTTTTAGTATAAGGATGCCACAGTAATTTACAGGTGAAACACCTTTGTCCCGCACCAATACTTTCTTGATGGATTGTTCATTGGCTGCCTGTTCCGGTAAAATGCGAAGGTCGAATTCCTGAGTCATAGCGTTTTTTATTTAAATAAGAGTTGAAAAGCTTCATCCACTTTGCTGACTTGTTGTATTTCCATCTTGAAACGTTTGAAGTCGACAGCGGTCGTGGAAAATTTGGGTATGATGATGCGTTTGAAGCCCAGTTTCTGAGCTTCCAGAATGCGTTGTTCTATACGGTTGACGGGGCGAATTTCACCTGAAAGCCCCACTTCACCTGCCAGACAGCAATTTCTGTCGATCGTGATGTCGAGACTGGATGAAAGGATGGAACACAGAACTGCCAGGTCAATGGCCGGATCGTTCACTTTGATGCCCCCTGCAATGTTCAGAAATACGTCTTTTTGTGCAATCTTGAATCCGGCTCTTTTTTCCAGTACAGCCAGCAACATATTCAGTCGTCTCAGGTCAAAACCTGTGGCTGAGCGTTGTGGTGTTCCATAAGCGGCAGTACTGACCAAAGCCTGAACTTCTATCAGAAATGGACGAATGCCTTCGATGGTGGCTGCGACGGATACTCCGCTGAGGTCGGTGTTGTTTTGTGACAGCAGCATTTCCGATGGGTTTGCCACTTCGCGCAAACCATCCTGCAGCATTTCATAGATACCTATTTCGGAAGTACTTCCAAAGCGGTTTTTCATGGAACGAAGGATGCGGTAAAGGAACTGTTGGTCGCCCTCAAAAAGCAGGACCGTGTCCACAATGTGCTCCAGAACCTTGGGTCCGGCGATACTGCCTTCCTTATTAATGTGACCAATCAATATAACAGGAGTAGCACTTTCCTTGGCGAAACGAAGCAAAGCAGCCGCACACTCGCGAACCTGAGTGACACTACCCGGTGAGGATTCGGCCATTTCGGTGGAAATGGTCTGAATGGAGTCGATTATGACCAAGTCTGGCTTAATATTGGAAATGTGCAGAAAGATTTCTTCCAGGGATGTTTCGCTGACAAACCATGCCTGATCATTCTCGCCGGGAATGCGTTCGGCTCTCAGTTTGAGCTGTCCTACACTTTCTTCGCCCGAAACATAGAGCACTTTCTTCTTATTTAGCTGTAAAACGGTCTGCAAGACTAGTGTGGATTTTCCGATACCCGGTTCTCCACCTATCAGGATCAGCGATCCGGGAACGATACCTCCGCCCAGTACCCGATCCAATTCACCACCTCCGGTAGGTATGCGTGGCTCATCAGTAAGCTCCACATCTGAAAGCAATACCGGTTTTGATTTGGGGGCATGAAAACCCGAAGCAGAAGGCTTTTTGGAGGCCGCGTCTGTGCGGATGATTTCCTCGTGATAGGTGTTCCATTCACCACAGATGGGACATTTACCCACCCATTTGGGCGAATCGGCTCCACAATTGTTGCATACGTACAGACTTTTTACTTTTGCCATGTGAGGTTGAATTGTATTAGTATGGTTAACTATACAAAGGTAAAATAAAATAGTCCAGTGGTGCAAAGGAGAGGGAGTATTATACGCAAAAAGAGGTTGTCCTTTTGAGACAACCTCTTCCTAATGTTGCGGAGACAGGACTCGAACCTATGACCTTTGGGTTATGAGCCCAACGAGCTACCACTGCTCCACTCCGCGATTTGTTTGTTATGCAAAAGTACTACATTTATTTGAATATGCAAACACAAAATGCAAATTCGATAAAAATTAATATGAACCCTTTGTTGGGATGTAATTTTTTGTACATTTGCACAGTATACAAAAGTTTGTGCATAAAAAGCTATGTCGGTGTCGAAAACAAAAGCAATGTTGGTTGAAGTTGCCAGGCAACTTTTTGCCAAAAACGGAGTGGACGAAACAACCATGAATGATATAGCTGCGGCCTCAGGTAAAGGAAGACGTACGCTTTATACCTATTTCCGGAATAAGGAAGAAATATATATGGCTTGCGTCGAAAGTGAACTTCAGCTCGTCACAGTTACTTTTCAAGGAATCATGAAGATAGAAATGGAGCCAGATAAGAAGTTGGAACTTTTTGTCCGTACCCATTTTGATGTGTTTAAAGACATGGTGATCCGAAATGGCAATTTGCATGCCCGTTTTTTTCAGGATATCATGGAAATTGAGAAATTGCGGCGCAAACTAGACAACAAAGAAGCCATCATGCTGGCACAGATTTTAGAGGAGGGCTTTGAAAAAGGTCTTTTTGATATCAAGGATATCAGAAAGACGGCTCAGATACTGCAATTTGCCATAAAAGGTCTCGAGGTACCTTATATAAGGGATAATACCAGAAGACGTAAGGATCAGAATCAACAGATCTATGACTTTCTGTTTTATGGCCTCAAAGGGAAAAAAGAGTGATTATAAGGATTAAATCCTAATTCTACATTTAATAAATTGAATAAATGAAACTATTAGAAGGAAAAACCGCTGTGGTTACCGGTGCTGCACGTGGTATTGGCAAGGCCATTGCCATTAAGTTTGCTCAGGAAGGAGCCAATATAGCTTTCACTGATTTAGCCATTGATGACAATGCTAAAGCAACCGAAGCTGAAATTGCGTCATATGGCGTAAAAGTAAAAGGATATGCTTCCAATGCTGCAAACTTTGAAGATACACACAAAGTCGTTGGAGAAATTCACAAGGATTTTGGTCGCATAGATATTTTGGTGAACAACGCAGGCATCACCCGTGACGGACTCATGATCCGAATGACTGAACAACAATGGGATATGGTCATCAATGTCAATTTGAAATCAGCTTTCAATTTTGTCAATGCCATTACACCCATCATGATGAAACAACGAGGTGGCAGCATCATCAATATGAGTTCTGTAGTGGGTGTTTCAGGAAATGCAGGTCAATGCAACTACTCCGCATCTAAAGCTGGTTTGATTGGTTTGGCTAAATCTATAGCCGATGAAATGGGTTCCCGTGGTATTCGTGCCAATGCGGTAGCTCCTGGTTTCATCATTACTGAAATGACAGGACAATTGACAGACGAAGTACGCGCAGAATGGGCTAAGCAGATTCCATTGCGTCGTGGCGGTACACCGGAAGATGTTGCAAATGTTTGTACCTTCCTGGCATCAGACCTATCTTCCTATGTGAGTGGTCAGGTTATTCACTGTGATGGTGGTATGAATAGATGACCGTACTTTACGAAGACAACCATCTGTTGATCGTCAATAAAGATTGCGGCGAGCTTGTTCAGGTAGACAAAACCGGAGATGCCTCGCTGGAAGATACGCTCAAAGTATGGTTGAAACAAAAATACAATAAACCGGGTAACGTCTTTTTGGGCGTTACCCACCGTTTAGACCGTCCGGTAACTGGTAATGTCATCTTTGCCAAGACAAGCAAAGCTTTAATCCGCTTAAATGAAATGTTTAAGAACGGAGAAATACACAAAACCTATTGGGCATTGGTCAAAACTCCTCCCAGACAAGAAGAAGGCATTTTAGAACATTACATCGTTCGCAACGAGAAGCAGAATAAAAGCTATGCGTACGATGTGGAGAAACCCAACTCTAAAAAAGCGATACTACACTACAAACTTATCGGAAAATCCGATACCTACTATTTATTGGAAATTGACCTGAAAACAGGCCGTCATCATCAGATTCGCTGCCAGTTGGCAAAAATTGGAAGTCCCATCAAGGGCGATCTGAAATATGGTTTTCCACGATCCAATCCGGATGGAGGAATCTCTCTGCATTCCAGAAAGGTCGAATTTACTCACCCAGTCAGTGGTTTGATAATCAGCGTTACAGCGCCAACCCCTACACGGGAAAACATTTGGCGATTGTTTGATGGATGTTGATTTAGTTTTAAACCTATTTCCTTGTAGAAAATTTGTTGGATAGAAATAAAAGTTCTATTTTTGTGCATTCAATTTTAAGACAATGGATGATATTTGTGTATTAAAGGATATTTATCGCTTACTGTATCAATTCGAAAAAGACTTTCAGGAGCAACACAAAATCAGCATCAACGATGCAATGGTATTATGTTGTCTGAAGTCAGGTAAGGAAAAATCAGCCGGAGATATCTGTGAATTTGTTGGCCTCTCAAACTCCAGAGTGTCCAAAGTTTTGTGCACAGTGGAACAAATGGGGTATATACAGCGTAGACTTGGCTCCAGGGATAAACGCCAAATGATTTTTTCGTTGACTGAAACGGGAAAAGAAAAAGTAAAACAAATGAGCGGACAAACGCTTCACCTAAAGGATTTTATAAACAAAGTTTCCAATCGATGTGATTCATGATTTTTTTATGAAACGTTGATGCAGACTCTTTTTTTATATAAAAGCTTCGTACTAAACAATATTTACTGAATAAAACAATACTATATGAAAGTTCTGATAGTCGGTGGTGTAGCCGGCGGTGCAACTGTGGCGGCTCGATTAAGAAGGTTGGATGAGCACGCTGATGTCATTCTTTTTGAAAGAGGATCTTACGTTTCGTATGCCAATTGCGGCTTACCTTACTATATTGGTACAACCATAACCGATAGAGACAGGCTTTTTGTGCAGACGGCACAAGGATTTAAAGCCCGATTCAATATTGATATCCGTATCAATTCAAATGTTGATAAAATAAATCCAACGGAAAAGACGATACAAGTCACTAATCTGAAAACCGGCGAGGTTTATACTGAGGCCTATGACAAGCTGGTTCTTTCTCCGGGTGCAGAACCTATCCGGCCAAAAATCAAAGGGATTGATGATAAAAGGGTGTTTACGCTCAGGAATATTCCCGATACGGATCAGATCAAAAGCTACATTCGCGACCATAAACCGAAGCGGGCGCTCGTCGTAGGTGGGGGATTCATCGGTCTGGAGATGGCTGAGAACCTTTCGGATGACGGTTTGGAAGTTTGTGTGGTGGAAATGGCCAATCAGGTGATGGCACCACTGGATTTCTCCATGGCCAGCATTGTACACCAGCATCTGAAATCAAAGAACGTCGGATTGTTGCTGGAAGAAGCAGTTGATGGTTTTTCCTCCATTGATACCGGACTCAGTGTGGAACTGAGAAGTGGAAAGGCAATAGAAACGGATATGGTCATCTGGAGTATTGGTGTTCGCCCGGAAACCAAATTGGCCAGAGAATCAGGATTGCAGATAGGAGCTACCGGCGGAATCGTTGTCAATGAGTATCTTCAGACTTCTGATGTGGATATCTATGCATTGGGTGATGCCGTTGAAATAAGTAGCCCCATTACTGGAAAACCCGTACTGATCCCTTTGGCTGGTCCGGCCAATAAGCAGGGTAGGATTGTGGCTGACAACATTGTTTTAGGAAAGAAACATATCTATTCAGGTACGATTGGTACCTCCATTGCCAAGATTTTTGACCTGACGGTGGCAGCAGCCGGAGTGACTGGTAAGGTGCTGGAAAAAGAGCAAATTCCATTTATATCGTCCTTCACCCATTCTGCCTCTCATGCCGGTTATTACCCGGATGCATTACCACTATCCATAAAGATTTTGTTTGCACCTGAAACCGGACGTTTGCTGGGTGCACAGGTGGTGGGATTTGACGGAGTCGACAAACGCATAGATTTACTGGCTCAGGTGATTCGCAACAAGGGAACTGTTAACGACCTGACACAGATAGAACATGCGTATGCCCCACCTTTTTCTTCTGCGAAGGATCCGGTGAATATGGCTGGTTTTGTGGGTCAGAATATCTTACAAGGTAAAGTGGGTGTTATCCATTGGCGGGACATTCAGAACCTGGATATGGAAAAATCCGTACTTCTTGATGTGCGCACGGTTGAAGAGTATTCATTGTCTCATATTAAAGGTGCCTTGAATATACCGGTGGACAATCTTCGCGAACGGTTGAATGAACTGCCCCGGGAAAAAAATATCATCCTTTATTGTGCTGTCGGACTGCGTGGCTATCTGGCCAGCCGTATTCTGACACAAAACGGTTTTGAAAAGGTACAGAATCTGTCCGGAGGCTATAAAACGTATGCATCGGCTACGGATGAACAAAACAACTATCAGTTCTTTATGAATATTCACATCGATTCAAACGATGAACTGAAGGATACCAATATAAGTACGTTCTGTGTGGATGCCTGCGGGATGCAATGTCCAGGGCCAATTATCCAGACCAAAAAGTACTATGATGAGCTTAAGACCGGGCAGCGTATGGATGTGAAGGCTACCGATCAGGCTTTTGCAACCGATGTGAAAGCCTGGAGTAATATAGTCGGAGCTAAATTGCTGGGTGTGGAAAATAAAGCTGGCATTGTGACCGCTCACATTGAGAAAGTTGAACCCAGCAAGGGACATGTCTTGACATCAGGTGGTGACGATAAAACGTTTGTTGTTTTCAGTGATGACCTGGACAAGGCACTTGCCTCCTTTGTTATTGCTAATGGTGCCATTGCAATGGGTAAGAAGGTCACCATGTTTTTTACTTTCTGGGGTCTGAACGTCATCAAGAAGAAAGAGAAACCGAATGTGAAAAAAGATATTTTCGGAAAGATGTTTGGAGTCATGTTACCATCAAATAGTACGCAACTTAAACTTTCAAAATTGAATATGTTTGGGATGGGTTCTAAAATGATGCGACATATAATGAAACAAAAACAGATCGATAGTTTGGAGAACCTGATGAAACAAGCCATGGAAAGCGGCCAGCTTGAAATGATTGCATGTACCATGTCTATGGATGTAATGGGCGTTAAGCGCGAAGAATTGCTTGATAATATTACGCTCGGTGGTGTGGCTAGTTATCTGGAACATTCCGAACATGCCAATTTGAATTTATTTATCTAAGCAGGCAGATTATAAACTAAAAACAAAATAGAATGGGAACAATACATTTGACAAAAGAAGATTTCCTTCAAAAGGTGCATAACTATGAAGCCAATCCACAAGAGTGGAAATATTTGGGAGACAAACCCTGTCTGATAGACTTCTATGCGGACTGGTGCGGACCTTGTAAAGCGGTAGCTCCGATTCTGGAAGAATTAGCCAAAGAGTTTGAGGAGCAAATGTACATTTACAAAATCGATACAGAAGACGAACAGGAATTAGCAGCTGCCTTTGGTATCCGCAGCATTCCAAGTTTGCTTTTTGTTCCAATGGAAGGCAAACCTCAGATGAGTATGGGAGCTATGCCAAAGAACCAATTGGTGGAATCGATCAATGAATTGCTGTTGGTAAAGAACTAAGTTTTGAAATAATGTTGCATAAAAAAGGGGAGCCAAAAGCTCCCCTTTTCAGTTTATCAGAATTGCCTGTCCTAAAATAGCTTACTTTTTTTGTAACGCTATTTTAGGATTAGTCAATCATTTATTGGTTCACCACTTTTACAACTTCAGTGGCTGATTTTACAATGTAAACACCTTTAGGAAGTGTCAGGTACTTGGTAGATTGAACATTGAGTTCAGCTATACAAGCACCGGCAACATTATAAACTCTCACTAAAGTAGGTTTATTCGTATTGATTGTCAATAAACCTGAGTTAGAAGTAACCTTCATGTTTTTGGCTGCCGGAACAACTGAAAGACCTGTAGGTATTTCTGGAGCAAAAGCGCCTGTATTATTAACAGCAACATATTGAATTTCTACATCCGTATCTTCCGTGCCTTGAGATTTACCAAAGAACAGGTAAGATTCTCCATTTGCTTCGTAAGGAACAAAGGTGCTTTCTTCGTAGAGGGCAACATCATCCAAATAGAAGTTAAACCAACCACCAAAGGCAGTGTATAAATTCAATGTATGATTTGCAGCTGTCGTACTGAATGTAATTGATTGACGACTCCAGTTGATATTGCGTACATTAAGCACATCGTTCCATACTTGAATGTTGCCATTTGCTACGATCATTCTTCCTGCATCAGAGTAGTTTGCTGCTTTAACCCAGAATACGAACGTGTAGGTTTTGTTTGGTTCAAGTTCTTTCTTGAAGTTCAAATTTAGTCGGTAAGCACTTGGAAGAGAATCTTTGGTGATACCTTCAAAGGTTTTGGCTCCACCTTGGTCGTCCTGGAATGTAAAGCGCATACTTTTGGTACCGCTGTGTGCATATTGAAGTCCGGAGTCAACCATTTTTGGTCTATCCTGAAGTCTCACCCATGATCCCCACATATCGTTCCATTTCATAGGGAATTGGTTGTCCATATTTGTATTTGTAGATGCCAAAGCCCAATCGTATGCGGTTCCATCATTGCTAAGTGCAACATTTTCGAAATCACCATTTGCAATCAGGTTCGTTTTTCCTGCGAATAAGTCAGGATCAGTTACTGCTGTTACTTCATACAATACTAAATCATCCAGGTAAAGGTTCCACCAGTTACCATGTGAGGCTGGATTTGTATACAAATGCATGATTGTATCCGTTGCATTTGTTTCAAAAGTTAAATCACAGTTTGACCAAACATTGTTTCTGCCCTTCAGTTCGTGACCCCAGATAGCAGTTTCGTCACCGCCTTCGCCCAGTTTTACTTTAAGCCAGCCCCAATCATCCCATTTCGGGCTTTTATGCCAGAAGTTGAAACGATATTTCGTGTTTGGTTTCAGTGTTTTTGTAAAATTAAAGTTATTGGCGTTATTTCCCAACGTTGAAAAGCGAAGAGAAGCTGTTCCACTATGTGCCCATTTTTGAGCACCATTTCCATCAGAAAGCCCATCGTTCGATTGATCGTGACGTTGAATACGTACATTACCATTCCATAAAGCATCGAATCTAGTTGGATTATTGTCATCGCCTTTTGCAAGATTGCTTAGTGCCCAGGTAATTGTACTATCTCTTAGACCATCTGTGGTCTTAATGCGTATTGAATCGCCTGCATTATTCAAATAGAAATCCTCAAAACCACCGTTTTTGATTAAATTGGTGAAAGTAGCAGGTAGAGCGTTGGGGGAATGTACTGCAGGTACTGTAGTAACACCAACAGCTAATGTAGTTTGTTCGCGGAAAATAAAATCATCGAAGGCATTCGTTGCAGTCGTTTTATTGCCGTCACGAATCCATGCCGGAAACTCAAAACGAATTGATTTTACATCAGCAGGAGTGGTAATGGTCTGGTTGTGTATTTGCCAGAAGTTGTCGTTGGCACCAGCCCATAGAGCATTTTGACCACGCGCATCAGTACCGCCCTGGGTTCCTGCCTGGTTGTTGTAAAATGCTCCCATATCACGCCAGGACCATGGCTCAATGCCGGTACGACGACGCGTAATGGAAATGTCATATTTGGTGTTCGGTTTTACGGCAATTTCGCGTGTTCTTGATTTTTCCTGAGTTTCAGTATTAAAATCAACTCCGGATCTTTCTACCAATCCATTGCTATTCATTACCAAACCATAGACTCCGGTTCTTCTATCTGTAAGAGCAGTTGATTTGTAAAGTAAGCCTTTGCTTGAGAAATCAGGGAAAGCCGAACGATCGTTCACATCTACTCCATCTTCAAAACCACCGTTTACGATGATGTTATCGAAATAGAATGCTGAAAGAGGAAAAGTTCCAACTATTGCCTTGTCGCGATAAACCGTTACTAATCCGCTTGGAGCTACGGCCAAACGGAAGGTGTGGAATTCGGCCGTATTGTCGAGCGAAGAAGCCACAGTGGTAGATGGTGACAAAGGATTCGATTGATTAACCAGGAATGTGTTGTAAATTCCCAGGCGAAAGCCCTTACCCTGATTGTCGTATCCTTGAATGTTAAATGCCCCGTTTTTAGCAGCATTGTTAACTTTCGCTTTGATTTCGATCGTGTAGCCAGTGTTTAGGTTTAAACCCAAACCTGTTTTGTACCATCCGAGTTTCGAATCTTTTTTGTTCGCATTAACAGTTTTGAGTTTCAAGACTCCTCCCTGAAGTTCCTGAGTAATGACAGCGGCTGAGTCACTGATTGTTTTATCAAGCATTAGCTCATTCCAGGCAGCAGCTGCAGGCAGCTGTGTTTTTGCGCTGTAAAGAGTGTCCAGTACTTGCGCACTTACTGAGAATCCTGCAAGTAGGAAGCCCACGAGAAAAAATGTAGTTTTTTTCATTTGCAATTAATTTAAGGTTGACTGTGTGTTTGATTTTTTTTTAATCATATAAATTAAACCAAAAGGAAGAAGAAGAATGAGTATATTCTGACCATAAACAAACAAATATCAACCAAATATTAACAATTCAAGGAAATGCTAAATATCATACCAAATTAGTTGAATGCTTAATTATGAGGTTATTATGCTATAATTAAGTGGCAATTTGACAATTTATGAAAAACTGTTGTTAATTAACGTGACTTTTTCATATTGTATTGTACAAAAAAAGGGGAGCACCTTGCTCCCCTTTTCCTATTATTTTCAGTGATGTTATTTCTTAACAACTCTGATTGCCTTTCCATTAAATTTAACAATGTAAAGGCCATTGCTCAGGTCAGATACATTGATTGTACCATCGGTTAAGCTAACAGATTTTACAAGGATACCAGCGATATTGAAGATTTCAACTTTTGTACCAGTGGCAACGCCTGTAATGTTGAGTACCTTAACAACTGGATTGGGATAAACGCTTACACCTGTAATATCCAGGTTTTCAGTAGCTGAGAGCTCACCTACTTGTCCTGTTATTGTAACAGTTGTTGTGTCAGACAGACCGGAAAGATCGTTTGCGGTTACTTTTACAACGATGGTACCATTACCAGTAGTAAGACTGCTTGCAGTCACTTTACCTGTTGCAGCATCAATGGTTGCGCCAAGATCAGTACCTACAATACTCCATATAACAGTTTTGTCGTTTGCAGCTTCAGGAAGAATGGTCAATGCAGGGGTAACGTTTCCGCCATCTTCTGTGATAATTACTGGATCAATTCTAACAGAATCAACAAGCGTCATTTGGTTTGTAATAACAACATTCAATGTGTCTGTTGCGCCAAATTCGTCTGCAGCTAGAGCTACAACTTTTACAGTTCCGTTTCCGGTGCCTGTACCGCTTGCTGTAATAACACCAGTGTTTGTATCAATAGTGGCACCAAGAGCAGCACCTTCAATTTTCCATTTAAGGGTTTTAATGGAAGCATTAGCAGGTGTTACAGTTGCAGTAAGTGCAGTATTTCCACCATGAGTAGTTATGACAGCATCCGGAGTTACAACTTGTTCAACAGGAACAGCGAAAGTAATTCCTTCAAAATCAAAACCACCAGTGTTGCATAAAGCTTTCAGAGTATGTACACCTTTGGTCATGTTTACCTTGTAAGTTGCTTTGGTCGTTTTATAAAAATCCCAGCTGTTGCTTGAAGGTACAGGTAATTGATCAACAATTAGGTTTCCGTCCAGGTAGAAAGATACCTTTGCATCAGGTTTGTTTGCACCACTTGAATAGCAGAACAATACAGAATAATCATTGGTTTCTTTTACGTCAACTGTATATAGTTGCCATTCGTTTCCGTCGTTCCAGCCAATTGTTTTTAATGGAGTAGTGTTTGTTTTGCCGCCTTCGAATGTTTGGCCAATATCAACACCTTCATCAGCTCTGAATCTAGGACCGCCATTGTTGTGACCCATGTCGGTATCCCAATAGGCAACATCTTGTCCACCCAAGTCGAATAATTCTGATTCAACCTTTCCTGGAATGGCAGCCATAACACCAAGATATGGGCTGTTGGTACGGTCAAACACGAAAGATTTCAATTTTGCGCTACCGCTCACAAGGACGAATTTAACAATATGCTCGCCTTCTGTAAAGTAGATTTTGTCAGATAATTTCAGCGTGCTGTCACCAACAACCAAACCGTTAACTGGTAAGGCTATGGAGTCAACTGAAACGCCGTCCAACAGGATGGCCAATTTGCTGGCTGTTGTAGCTACGTAGTTGATGGTTGGTTTGTATGCACCAAGAAATTTAGCATTTACAGTATAGCTCAACCATTCTTCGGCTACAGCGTCAACAACTTTGTCGGTACCCTGAAGTTTGATATCCACGCCTTCAGTTGTTCTGAAAGCAGCGTCACCATCGTTGGTTGCTGTTTTGTCTGAATAGCCTTCACCTTCGCCACCTTTGTTGAAGTTGGCTGCTGTGATGGTACCAGGAAGTCCGATCATGCCGTCATATGGGCCAGGTAATACTCTGGTCATATTGATGTCATTTGTAGATAAAGCAGATACCGGAACATAGGTTTTGGTTTGGCCTTCGTATGCCCAAGACATTCTCAATGCCTGACCACCAACTTCTTCAAAGAATTCCATATGAACCTTGTAAGTGGTGTCAGCTTTCATTGTGAAAGGTGTACCTACGATGTCTTTTTCCCAGTCGCGAGCCCAATGGTTGATAACCAAAGAATCATTGACCCAAAGTCTGAAACCATTGTCACCCCAAATGGTGAATGTAACGTCACCGGCAACTGGTGATTTGATGAAACCATCGTATTTTGCAGAAAAGTAATCGCCACCCAGAGTTGTGAGGTAGGTGTCGTACACTTTACCGAAATCTACCTGGAAGTCATTTCCTGTACATTTGCTGGTTGGAAGACTGCCAATCATTTGACCATTGAAAAAATCCAGTCTTTCAGCAAGATATTCTGTTTCAAGGTTTTTATCGTGAGGTTGGTTTGCTCTCAGTGAGTCTATGTTTGCTTGAGACAGTTTGTAATAAGTACCATTCAAAGCGCCAGCCAATGGGATTTGAGTAAACAAATCTTCTTTTGGTATAGCAACTTCTGCAGCACCGGGAACAGTCCAGAATAAGTTCAGGTTTTGTCCGCCAACATATTCAGCGTATTCCACTTTGATTTTATTGTAAGAACTACCTGCCAACTTGATTGCAGTACCGGAAACTTTGTTGTCCCAGTCTCCAATCCAATGGTCTAGAACCAGAATGTCGTTGATGTAAACGCGGAAGGCATTGTCACCTTTACCGCTGATGATGTAATCACCTGATTTCGGAGCACGGATGAATCCTTCGAAACGAGCTGAAAACCAATCATCGCCTTTGTTTAAAAAGTAGGGTCTGAATGCGGTGATGGCATCATCAAAATTGTACTCAAACGTTTTACCGGATGGTGTAATCTTGGTACCTACCATGGTACTGTCAAATACATTGACATTGAGCTGATCCATTTTACCCAATGCTTGCCATGCTTTTAGGGTGGACGATTTGCACCTGTAGTAGGATCCCATTAAACCATTGCCCTTATAGGATTGGGCATCTATCCCCTGTGGTGCCATCAGAAGGATAGCTCCGGCCAGAAGAAATAATTTTGTAAATTTTTTCATGTGTTTTTAGGTTAAATTAAAAATCATTGTGATGAAAACAAATGTATCTTTTATAACAATATATTTAAGCTAAAAGTTGGTCAATAAATACCAATATTATCCCATATTTTGGAGAATATTTAGCCATTAAAATAGATATGTGATTGAAAAATAAACATTTAATGATTATTTACATTTTTAAGGGTATCTTAAAGTAATTGGGCGAATCTACGATTTAAATTGATTGAAAAGGGTCTTGTGTTATTAAAATATGTTAAAACACAAATAATACGGATAGGTCTTTGAAGGAGAATATTTCACGAAAAATGAAAGATTCAGATTCAACGAATGGACAATCTTTAGAAATGGTTTTTAATATGTTGCACCATAGTATCTACCAATCGTTGTCGTGCTTCTGCAGAAGCCCATGCGATGTGGGGTGACAACAGCAGTTTTTCCTGAATGTCGGACGAAAGTAATGGGTTGTTCAATGGAGCAGGCTCTTGTTCGTAAACATCCAAAGCTGCACCAGCCAAATGTTCTTCACGAAGTGCCTCAACCAGGTCTGTTTCATTGACAATGCCTCCGCGGCCCACATTGATGAGGTATGCCGTTGGTTTCATTAGACGCAGTTTTTCATAGTCTAGGAGATACTGCGTTTGTTCGTTGAGAGGCGCATGGATGGAAATGATGTCGCATTGTTCCATTAAATCGTTTAAGCTAAGGCAGGGAAATCCAGCTTCCAGATTCTTGCCTGAGGTGGAATAATAAGCGATGTGCGCACCAAAAGCAGTGGCAATTTCTGCGACCCTTTGTCCGATATGCCCCATACCAATGATGCCCCATTTTTTACCTTTAAGTTCAAAAAAGGGCCGGCCGTGATGGGTGAAGAGACCACTGTTGCTGTATGCTCCTGTTTTTACATACTGGTCGTAATATCGGGTATGATGGATGAGTCCAAGTGCCATCGCAAAAGTTTGTTCTGCCACGCTGTCTGTGGAATAGTCCGCAACGTTTTTTACCGTGATGCCTTTCTCGGCAGCGGTTTTAAGGTCGACATTGTTCATGCCGGTAGCTGCAATGCAGATTAGTTTCAGACTGGGGAGATACTTCAGTTCTGATTGCATCAGTTTCACTTTATTGGTGATGAGTACATCTGCACCTTCACAACGGGATAAGACATCTTCAGGAGTAGTGTGTTCGTAACGGATGTATTCACCCAGCACCATCAAGGCTGAATCATCTGCGTTACCAATGGAGTAGGCATCCAGAAAGACTATTTTCATGATTTTGATTTTTTATTTTCCAGTCAATGGAAATTCTGCAATTCTAAGTTTGGTGCAACCGTATGGTATCAGTGTGATGGAGTCCTTTTCTCCGACAAACATCTGGTAGGCCATACTTGTTGGAAGGGGTCCAGCACTCTGGTTGTACATTTGCCAGTTTGGAATTTTTTTGGCAATCGTTTTTATCTGGACTGGTGCATTGGTCGAATTCCAGGGAAACAAAACCGTTTCTTTTGATAATGAGACCTTGTAATTGGCATTCAGTTCTTCGTTTGGCCAATGAATCAGTGCAAAATTCCAGGGATCTTCAGATGTGATTTCTGCATAAGTTGTACCGTATTCTTTGATGTCGTTCCCGCTAAATGACTTCAACTTTTTATTCTCAGTCATCTTCAGTGCATACACCAGAGGTCCTCTTTCTACTGTACCGGATTTTTCATACCATCTAGTAATGGAAATGTCCATGGGAAAGTTCATCAACACTTCATCTTTTTTACTCCAGGTACGGTTGATGCACACCAGTCCGTTCTTGGTTTCTATTTTGACAGGTTCAGAATTGACTGATATCGTAGGGTTTATACACCAGGATGGAATTCTCAGATAAAGAGGAAAAGCGACACTTTTAGCCGATGAAATGGACAATTTTATAGATCCGGAAAAGGGGTAGTCAGTGATTTCACGGATGTACACTTCTGTGCCATTTCCAACTTTTGCCTTAACAGAGGATGGTGAATACAAAGCTGCAGCCAATCCATTGTCTGAGGTGGCATACCATAGATTTTGTACGAATTTGGGAAAACCCTGATGCATGTTTGAAGTACAACATGGATATCCATTCAACAATCCAAAGACAATATCGGTACCATGGTGTTCGGTATCAAAGTTTCGTGGGTTTCTGGTTACACAGACCTGGTTGCATTGTTGAAAATACTGACGATTCATGTATTCATCGTCGTTTTGGGCCGGTAGTGCATTAAAGGCAAGCCGTTCAATCTGATCGGCATAATCCATGTCCCCTGTTATCTGGAACATTTTTTCCAGGGAAAACATATATTCTACCACCGTGCAAAGTTCTGTTCCCTGTGTCGGATTGTTACCGTGTAGGTTTTCGTCTCCGCCAAAACCGCCGTGTGGGTATCCCAGGAATGTAGTGATTTCATTGAACCCTTTTTTCACATGGGGAAGGATCTTGTCCTTATCTTTGTATTGACTGTAAACGACTGGCGACTTGATGCCTTGGGCCAGATTGACACAATGCATTCCAGTGTTGTTCCACCAGTTTTGAGTGTTAAAAGTACCGATGAAATCGTAGGTTTGGCTATAAATTAGGTCGGAAAGTTTCAAAAGATCCTGATCGCCCGTGATGTTGTAAAGCCACAAGACCACCATCAGATTGTCGCCACCTCTGAGTTTGGCCCAGAATGTCCGGAAATCAAGTGGATGTGCGGGCAATTGTTCCAACTGATAGTGAAAATAGTTTGTCATGAATGTAATAACACGTTGGTCGCCTGTGGCTGAGTAATGCTGTTGCAGAATCTTTAACAGGACCATTCTGGGCCACCAGTCGTCGCAGTTGTCGCGCTGAACCCCGGGAATGTTGTTTGGATAGTCTTTGGCAGGGCCAAAAAAACCGTCCTCCCTTTGACTGGCCAGACTCCATTCCACCCATTTGTTGACTTTTGCCTTCAAGGTTTCATCGTTCAGGATGTAGGCCAGTGGAAGCAGACCGTCAATCCAGTAGGGACCGCGCTCCCATTGATCACCTTCACCACCAAGCCAGCCGTTGTCTGAACCCATAACCAGTGGATATATTTCATCCAGATGTCCGGTCAGTCCGTTTTTTTGCCGGATGAGGTTTTCTTTTAACCAACCTTCTGCCTGAATGGATCCGAGGGGTAATTCGATGAAAGCATTCTTAGAAAGCGGAGCCCGGTTGCCGGTGTAAAGGCTTTTTATTTGCGCGTGAATGGTAGAAATAAAAAAACAGGTAAATAGCAGGAGGCAGAATTTTTTCATAGGTTTTACTTTAGTATTCCAATGGCATGGTTAAAACTTCTTCATAAGTAAATACAGGTCCATCTTTGCAAACATACGTTTTTCCAACGGTGCAGTGGCCGCATTTGCCGACACCGCATTTCATCCTGTTTTCCAGGGTGGTAAAGATTTTGTCGTTTGGAAATCCGCATTTTGACAAGATGGGCATACCCATTTTGATAAGGATGGGTGGTCCCGCTATGATGGCTATGGCGTTTTCGCTTTTGGGCAGATTTTGTTCCAGGATGGTTGGCACAAAACCAATCAATCCATCCCATTCGGGCGTTTCACCTCCTGGATCGACCGTTACAAAAAGATTGACGTCGTCGCGTTCTTTCCAGGCTTTCAACTCTTCCTTGTACGTCAGGTCTTCCACGGATTTAGCACCGTAATATATGGAAATTTCGCCGAATTTTTCGCGTTGATCCAACAAAGTCTGGATGACGGAACGCAGTGGAGGCAAAGCGATACCACCCGTCACGAAGACCACATTCTTGCCATACCAGTCCTCTATGGGGAACGTATTCCCGAACGGACCTCGTAAAGTGATGAAATCGTTTTCTTCGCAATTGGCCAGGGCTTTGGTCACACGGCCCGTACTCCTGAATGTACATTCAATGTAGCCTTTGCGCAAATGGGACGATGCGATGCAAAAAGTACTTTCGCCTTCTCCCAAAACACCATATTCTGCAAATTGCCCGGCCTTGAAGGCAAAGGATTCTGCCTCTGCCGGGTCCAAAAATTCCAGGCGATATGTCTGAATATTCGGTGCCTCAACGATTTTTTTGGCTATCCGCATTTTATAGGGTAGGTATTGATTCTCTTTATCCATGACTTATGCTTCTGTGACGTTTAAAATGTTCTCGAAAATATTCAGGTGTGCAGGGCAAACACGGATGCAACGTCCGCAACCGACGCAGCTAACAATTCCGAGATTTTCTACCGAGTATTTGAATTTGTGCATCAACCTTTGACGACGACGTGCTGTTTGGTTGGGTCGTGGATTGTGACCGGAAGCATGCTTGGTGAATTGACCAAATCCACAGGCATCCCAGCACCTTAGACGTTTCCCGCTTTCTGTCGTTCCTTCATCCTGAATGTCAAAGCATGTACAGGTGGGGCAAGAGAATGCGCAAGCTCCACAACCCAGACAGCCCATCGATTCGTGTTTCCACTCTGCGCTTTCAAATGCGTTCTCTATGCGTTCCTTTATCTGATCCATTGAAAACCGGGTTTCCACTTTTGCCAGGTATTCGTCTTTGCTCTTTTCGGGACTGTCATTGAAAAATGCCGGATCGAGGATTGCTTTGCCTTTTTCCGTACTGATTTCGGCATAGAAAATAGCACCCATGTCAGTCAGTAAAATATCGCTTCCTGTGGTGCTGCCGGGATTCAGACCTACAGAGGTGCAGAAACATGCCGCATCCGCTTTTTCACAGCTGATCGCAATCAGGGTGGTGCGTTCTTTACGGGCTTTGAAATAGGCATCCGGATTTTCTTTCAGAAAAAAATCGGTGAGATAGTTGAATGCGGAGCTGTCACAGGGTCTAAGTCCCCAAACTACTGTTTCTGGCACGTCAGTCAGGTTGCTGGTAATGGTGAAATCACCTTCTTTTCTGACATAGGAAAATAATTCTTCTACCTTGGGGAAAACGACCGATTTGGCTGAAAAGGCAGTCTGTATATAATCCGTGGACACTTGGTCATACGATTGTACAGGTTCAAAAAAGACCTTTCCACTTTGTTTTAAGACGGGAGCCACCAGGACTTTACCCGATTTGACCAGATTGTTGAAGAAGGTCGGTATATTTTCTGATGTGATGGTTGTTATTTCCATGGAAAATTAATTAGTGCCGTTTCCGGATACGTTATTTGATAAAACCTTCTTTGTCCTCAGGCTTGAAATTGTTCAGCGCATAATCCCCTTTGAGCGCATAGCCCGATCGGGTGCCGAATTCCCTGAATAGATCCTGATTCATCCTGATGGTGAGCAGATGGATGGGGATGCCTACAGGACAGATCCTTCCACACTCGCTACAGTTGATGCAGCGTCCGGCCAGGTGCATGGCGCGCATGGTGTGCCATTCCAGGTTACCCGTGGTCTGGGCGGAAAGCTTTATCCACTGGGGCTGATTGCATTCCACCGTACATTGAGGACAATAGCACATGGGGCATACCGCCCGGCAGGCATAGCACTTGATGCAGTTGGCGAACTGGTCGGTCCAGTATTTCCAGCGTTCTTCGCGAGAAAGGGATTCCAGATAGTCCAGCAACCGGATTTCTTCTACCGTATAATCGGGAAAGTTGGCCTGAACATAGGTTTCCACTTTTTCCATAGTGTCAAATACAAGAACTTCGTCCTGGTCGTTTACAGTGAGCACTGTCAGCTCGATGTCCCAGAACTGATTCTCGGAAATCAGCTGAACCAGCGCCCGCAAGGTGGCTATGTTGGCCAAAAGACCTATTTTTTTGGCTTGCCTGACTTCTGGTTTATGGAGGTAAACTGAAAGATTGTTTTTGCACTCTTTGGTATAGATCAGTTGTTCAACATCTGAGGCCTTTTCGATGAAACAGGGCACAGGCTGTTTTGTCAACGCATCCTTGAACCCAATCATCAGCTGGATGGTTCCGTTTTCGAACAGTTTGGCGACTTTATTTTGTAATTGTTTCATCGTATTGTTCTTTTAGTTGGTCGAAATCCAGTTTATCGAGATCGGTAAACGGGCCTTTTGCTTGAATGTGTTCAGTGACTTCGTTCACCAGTGTTGCCCATTTTTTTCCTTCGGCTGCCGACACCCAGGAAAAGGTGATGCGGTCGGTGTCAAATCCGATGAAATCCAGAAGAGAGCGAAAGATTATCCACCGGCGTCGGGCGTGAAAATTGCCCGAAGTGTAATGGCAGTCATTGGGGTGACAACCTGAAACGATGATGCCATCCGCTCCGTTTTCAAACGCTTTCATCAGCAGCATGAAATCAATGCGGCCTGTGCAGGGAAATCGAACGATCCGTACACTTGGTGCGTACTGGGTTCTGCTTGTTCCGGCCAGGTCGGCTCCGGCATAGGTACACCAGTTGCAGACAAAAGCCACTATTTTTGGTTCAAACTCAGACATAGGATGCATTTAAAAAGGTTTGTTTAAAAGGGCCATGACTTCAGACAACATCTGTAGGTTGGTATAGCCTTGCAGATCGATGGATTTGTTGCGGCAGAATGCGACACAGGTACCACAACCCTGACAAAGTCCGGCATTTACTTTTGCCGCAATTTTCAGTACGTTGCCGGTGCGGTCTTTGATTTCTTCGCGTTCGATGGCATGGTACGGGCAAACTTCCATACACAATAGACAACCCGTACAGGTCGTGAACATTGGAGGCATGCTGCGGTTGACTACCGCAACGACCGGTTCGCGGGTCATGACATCCGTCGAGAATAATCCGATGATTTTGCTGGCTGCTGCCGAAGCCTGAGAAACAGCATCGGGAATGTCTTTTGCTGACTGGCAGGCACCTGCCAACATAATTCCGGCTGTATTTGTTTCAACTGGTTTCAATTTGGGGTGTGCTTCTGCAAAGAAGTGGTGTTTGTCGTAACTGATATGCATCTTTTGTGCCACGGATTCTGCATCCGGATTGGCTACAACGGCTGTAGCCAGAACGACCATATCCGCTTCAATCTCGACCGGCTCTGAATTCATCAGAGTATCAACCCCTTTGACAATGAGTTTGCCATTTTTTTCATAGATTCTGGAAACACGTCCGCGTATGTAACGAACATCATCTTCTTCAACTGCCCGACGAACAAACTCATCGTAGTTTTTGCCCGAAGACCGGATATCCATATAGAAAATGTAGGCGTTGCCCTGGTGGTGTTTGTGCTTGTAAAGCATGGCGTGTTTGGCCGTGTACATGCAACATATTTTGGAACAGTATTCGATGCCCTTTGCCTTATCACGAGAACCGGAGCAGGCAAGGAATACAATTTTTTCGGGAATCTGACCATCAGAAGGCCGTCTAATTTCCCCATTTGTAGGTCCGGAAGCAGAAGCCAGACGTTCAAACTGGAGACCGTCGATGACGTCCTTAAATTCTCCATACCCGTATTCCGGAAAGAAATCGGTGTGTTTGATGTCAAAACCGGTGGCAGTGACGATGGCGCCGATCTTGAGGTCTATGAATTCATCTTCTGTATCGTAATTGATGGCTCCGACCGGACAAACTTTTTTACAGTGACCGCATTTTTGTTTCTGAAACCAGGTGCAAATGGCGCGGTCAATGACTGGTTTGTTTGGAACTGCCTGGGGAAATGGAGAATAAATGGCTGTTCGAAAACTTAAACCGGCATTAAATTCGTCAGGGATTTTCTTGCTTGGACATTTTTGCCAGCAGGCTCCGCAACCCGTACATATAGACAAATCTACGCTTCTGGCTTTCAGGCGAACTTTGACATCAAAATTTCCGACAAAACCGGAAACGCTTTCCACTTCTGCAAATGTGTGGAGGGTGATGTTGGGATGTTGAGCCACTTCCACCATACGTGGAGTCAGGATGCATTGCGAACAGTCCAGGGTAGGAAAGGTCTCGGAAAGTTGAGACATGTGACCACCAATAGAAGGTGACTTTTCGACCATGATGACCTGATGACCAGCGTTGGCGATATCCAAAGCGGCCTGTATACCGGCTATTCCCCCGCCTATAACAAGTGCTGTCTTAGTTACTGGCACTTTAATGGGAAATAGAGGTGTGTCTTGTCTGACCTTATTGACGATGGTTCGGACGATATCGATGGCTTTTTTCGTGGTCGCTTCACTGCGTGGATGCACCCATGAAATGTGTTCGCGAAGGTTTGCGATTTCACATAAAAATGGATTGATGCCGCCCTTTTCCGCTGCTTTACGAAAGGTTGCCTCGTGCATACGTGGCGAACAGGCCCCGACAACGATGCCGGTGAGCTTGTATTCCTTGATTGCCTCGATTATTTTTGTCTGTCCCGGGTCGGAACACATATATTTGTAATCCATGGCGTATGCGACGCCCGGCATTTTTGAAGCCTCTTCGGCTACTCTGGCAACATCGACGGTTGCTGAAATGTTTTCGCCGCAGTGACAGATAAATACTCCAATTCTTGCCATAAGTTATGCTTCCTTTTTAACGATACAAGATACAGCTTTACCGGTGGGAACGAAGTGCTTGTCAAGTCCAAGCTCCTTTGCCGGAATGCCCATACTCAGACCCAAAGCCTGGGTGATGAAAAGCACGGGTATGTTGATATCTTTTTTTAATTGTTTCTTGATTTCAGGCCTTCTTAAATCCAGATTGGACTGGCACATGGGGCAGGCAACAATGATGGATTCGGCCCCGCGTTCGGCAGCGTCTTCGAGGATTCTTCCGGAAAGTTTGGCCACCAGGTCTGTACGGGACATGGAAAATCCGGCTCCACAACATTCCGTCTTGAACGCCCATTCGATGGAGGTAGCACCTGCTTTTTCCAAAACACTTTCCATTTCCATGGGGTTTTCCGGACGATCCAGTTTGGTGAGTTCCTTGGGCCTGGCCAGCAGGCAACCATAATAACAAGCAGTCTTCTGATTCAGTTTGTTGACAATGAACTGGTCGGAAACCGGAAAAATGTATTTTTGCAGGAACTCAAAAACGGTCAGAAGCCGGACGTTTCCGTCGAACTTTATATCTATGAAACCTTGCGTTTTTTTCAGGACAGACTGGTCTTCCAGCAAAGTCTTCTGTGAACTTGCCAGTCGGCTATAACACGCCGCACACGGGATTACGATTTCAGTCATTTCCTGTTTTTCGGCCAGAGCCAGATTGCGGGCAGGCAGCGCTATGGATAAATCGTGGTTTAAGCTGTGTGCGGCAGAAGCGCCACAACAACTCCAGTCCTTAATTTCCTCGAGTGTGACTCCGCATTTTTCAGCGACGGCATATAGTGATTGGCTGTACTCTTTACTTGATCCTTCCAGTGAACAGCCTGGATAAAAACCTACTTTCATTTTTCTCCTCCTTCGTTATCACTGATTCTTTTAAAGATCTGTTCAATTTCACGGACGTTTTGAACCCTGTTTGGGATTGGGTTCAACTTTCCTTTGAGAAACATCGATGGTGCTTTCTGGATATCCTGTATCAAATTCAGCGTTTTCAACTTGTAATTGAGTGTCAACCAAACTTCATTCAGTTTCCCGTTTTTTTCAATTGTTTCCAGAAAAGCTTTGTGGAAACACAAGATATCTTTAGCCTTGGGGTTTACTTTGTTTTGTCTGACAGATTCCTGACGAAGGAAGTCCATGACTTGCGAAAGTTTGACTTCCTGAGGACATCTGGAGTAACAAGTGTCACACGCCAGACAAAGCCAGATGGAGAGTGAGCTTAGCAGCTTATCTTCGTATCCCGGTTGTTCTGCCTGCAACATTCGCAAAACCTGACTGGGTTTGATGTCCATGTCCTCATTCAACGGGCAACCAGCAGTACATTTACCACATTGGTAGCAATGGGAAGGGATGACCCCGACTTTTTCTTCCAGTTGTGATTTAAGGTTGTTATTCTGTTTTATAGTAGTTGATTCGTGCACAATAAAGGTATTAGTAAGGTTAATTTAATAAATACGCTTAAATGACATATAATCAGTGTTATATGTTTTGTGTTTTTCGAATGGTGTTCCTTTT